>Ga0233427_10000135_pt1 | contig 97272 bp, 83 predicted proteins | sample SI_118_April2016_5_FD_179885 | JGI IMG/M metagenome (GOLD analysis project Ga0233427, IMG submission 179885) | Seawater microbial communities from Saanich Inlet, British Columbia, Canada - SI_118_April2016_100_MG | ecosystem: Environmental > Aquatic > Marine > Inlet | place: Canada: British...
GGAATCCCTGAGCGCCGATCGCGATTTCCTGAAGAAGGGCGATGTGTTCACCGATGATCAGATCGATTCCTACATCGCGCTCAAGCAGGAAGAGGTCACACGCTTCCTGCAGGCACCGCATCCGGTCGAGTTCGAGATGTACTACTCGGCCTAAGCAAAACAGCCGAAGTCCAAACGACGAAGGCCCCGCCATCCGGCGGGGCCTTTTTCTTGCATGATCGGCCTGTCTGTGGCCGACCGGTCAGGACCACTTGGTCTTGGGCTTTTCCTGTTCGACGCCATCGACGAAGACCGCGTCCACCTGCTCGTTGAAGAAGCAGAGATAGTCCTTGATGCCCGCGCTCTCATGCACCGGGTCGCGATAGAACCAGACGATGTCTTCGAAGGTCTTCGCGCCGACCTGGACGTGATGGTAGCTGGCCGTGCCTTTGTACGGGCAGTTTGTCTCTGTCTCGGACGGACGCAATTCGGCGATCACGTCGTCACGCGGAATGTAGTAGCGGGTCGGCAAGCCGGTCTCGAACAGGAACCGCGCCCGCGTCGTCTCGGCCACCGTGATACCGCCCAGCTCGATGCGCACGGGGCGCGAGCTGTCCAGAATGTCTACCCGCACCTTCGGACTGCGGGCGTGGACGAAGACCTCTTCGTCCTCCTCGTGCCAGGCATCCATCTTTTTCCAGTAGAAGGCCAGGTAGTCCTTGAGCCCGGCTGCCTCGTCGAACGGCTGCTCATAGCTCCACACGGCGTTCTCGGCCGTCTGTCCGCCCGCGTTCACCGTGAAGTAACTGGCGTCGCCCTTGAACGGGCAATGGGTCGAATGATCGGTCCCCGTCAGCAGGTCCATCGCCACGTCATCCCGCGGGAAGTAATAGACCGGCACATGGCCACGCTCATAAACGATCAGGCCGTCGGTCGTATCGACGATCGTTTTGCCACCGAAGGCAACGCGGATGCGCTTCGGGCTTCGCTCGAAATTCACAAAATGCTCCGGCATATCTTTGTAACCCGGTGCCGGGCCTGCAGTTTCGGTCACTATCGTCCTCCATTCGCTTGGCGTGGAATTCTCACCGCCAGATCAACATTAACTGCCACATCACCGACCCCATACACCTGGTCGTTCGTGCGCGGTCGGACTAGCCAAGTCCTTGTCGCCAGTATGCCTCCCGACAGGGAACGGGTGAAGGGTTGCCGATGACAGGAGACCCGCAGACCGCGCCGGCAATTATCATGGCGATGCCCAGTTGCGAATGCGAACGCCTCACAATCTCATAAGCTTTTGATAAATAGCCCTAATTTGAACAATTAGCTGGTGCATTTGAAAGACGACCGATACATTTCCGGTTGAGATATATCCCCGGCTATCGCCAGCCAAACAGGAGTAGATGACATGTCTATTGAAACCGTTGTCCTGATGGACCTCCAAGATGAAGCACTCGATGCGCCGACCCAGGTAGCCTCATCTTGCGCGAAATGTTTCGTTTGCGTCTGCGTCGGAATTCACGACGAAACTCTGGAAGGACCGGCCCAGGAAGCCTCGACTTCCGCTCCGCGTATCGATTGCGTCGAACTCAGCGACGAAGCGCTCGATTCACCGTCACAGCTAGCCTCATCTTGCGCGCGCTGTTTCGTTTGCGTCTGCGTGGGCATCGGCGACGAGACACTCGAAGCACCGGCAGCCCGCTAGTCGCGGTTGCGATCAGTTAAGAGCGCGAACGGGCCGGAGGATGTCTCCTCCGGCCCGTGACCGTGCGCATAGAAAGAGGGTTGGGCCTGCGGATCGCTCACGACCGTCCGCCATCCGCCTGGCGCGATTTGCCCGTCGCCAGATCGACAATCAACTCTACCCCGCCGACCCCATGCACCTTGTCATTCGCGCGCAACCGGACCTCCTTGGTGCCAGCCGGCAATTTGACCCCGGACAAGGACCTGGTAAACGGCTGCTCGTTGACATGGGGATGGGCCAGGACCCGGGTCGCCAGCACCTTTCCGTCTAGACTCAACACTTCCCAGCGGTTGGCGTAGTGCTCCCAGCCTTCATCGGCATGGCGCACCGTCACACTGAAGCTGTAGGTGCTGCCGGTGCGCAGCGCGACGGCGGTCACGTCCGCCTCGCCCGCCATGGCCGTGCCACTGACCGTCGCAAACCCGAGGGTCGCGCCGACAAGCATCGCTGTGATTCCTATTCTCCGCATCATGCGCTCATGGTCTCCTGTTCGATCTCGCGTGGTTTTCCGTCCGGTCCTATTGCCACATAGGTGAACACGCCTTCGGTCACTTTTTCGCGCACGAAACTGTCCCGGCGCAGCGTCCACACCTCGATCAGGAAGGTCATCGACGTCCGGCCGACCTTTTCGAGGTCGGCGTAACAGGACACGACATCGCCCACCTGGACTGGTTTCTTGAAGATCATGGATTCGACCGCGATGGTGACCGTGCGGCCGCCCGAATGGCTGCGCGCCGCGATTCCCCCGGCGATATCCATCTGTGACAGCAGCCAGCCGCCGAAAATATCTCCGTTCGGGTTGGTGTCGGCCGGCATCGCTGCGGCCTGAATGAACAATTCACCCCGCGGCTTTTCGCCGGGGTTTTCGCCGGAAGCGTCGCCGGATTCTTTGCTATCTGCGTTCTTCATTGTCACCTCACCCGCGAATCATCACATATTGCGCACGGTCGTCACCATCCCGGAATTGGTATTGAACTCCGGCGGTGAGTGCCGCACGACCCAAATTAGGCTTACTTTGAACCGAGGCCACCGTGGCACGCGCGAAACGCAAAACCGAAGACCCAGGATTGTTCGACGAGGCCCCGTCGGGCGGCGGCGACTATACGGCTCAGGACATCGAGGTCCTCGAGGGGCTGGAGCCCGTACGCCGGCGTCCGGGCATGTATATCGGAGGCACCGACGAACGCGCCCTGCATCACCTGGCCGCGGAAGTCCTCGATAACTCCATGGACGAGGCCGTCGCCGGCCATGCCGACCGGATCGAGATGCACTTGAATGCGGACCGTTCGCTGGCAATCACCGACAATGGCCGCGGCATCCCGATCGATCCGCACCCGAAATTCAAAGGCAAGTCGGCACTCGAAGTGATCCTGACGACCCTGCATTCGGGCGGCAAATTCGACGGCAAGGTGTACCAGACATCCGGCGGCCTGCACGGCGTCGGCCTGAGTGTGGTCAACGCGCTCGCCTCTCACCTGCGTGTCGAGGTGGCCCGCGACAAGGAGCTCTGGGCCCAGGAATATTCGCAAGGCATGCCAACCGGGAAGCTGAAGAAGATGAAGGCGGTGCAGAACCGTCGCGGCACGACCGTGACCTTCCTGCCCGACCCGGAGATCTTCGGCGAGAAGGCTGCATTCGAGGCCCAGCGCCTCTACGACATGGCCAAGTCGAAGGCGTATCTGTTCCGCGGCGTTGAAATCCGCTGGTCGTGCGACAGCGAGATCGCGGCTGCCGACGACGTCCCCGAGGCGGAGACCTTCCAGTTTGCCGATGGCATCCTCGATTACCTGCGCACCACCCTGGGTGAGCGCCCGCTGGTAGGGGCCGACATCTTCGCCGGACGCACCGACCTGAACGGTTCGAGCGGACGCATCGAGTGGGCCGTGTGCTGGCCGGCCGATGCCGAGGGCTTCGTCAGCTCCTACTGCAACACGGTCCCGACCCCCGAGGGCGGCAGCCATGTCGCCGGCATCCGCGGCGCGCTTACCCGCTCCCTGAAGGGCTATGGCGAGCTAACCAACAACCGCAAGGCGAGCCAGCTCACCTCCGACGACATCGCGGACGGCGCGGCGATCGTGCTGTCGCTGTTCATCTCCGAGCCGCAATTCCAGGGCCAGACCAAGGAAAAGCTCTCGATGCCCGAGGCGGCGCGGATCGTCGAGGCGCAGATCAAGGATCATTTCGATCATCACCTGTCCAACGACCGGCAGAACGCGGACGCGCTACTGGAATGGGCGATCGAGCGCGCCGAGGAACGCAAGCGGCGGCGCGAAGACCGCGCGCTTAAACGCAAGACGGCCGGGCGCAAATCCCGCCTGCCCGGCAAGCTCGCCGACTGCACGCTCAGCAGCGCGGAAGGCACGGAAATCTTCCTCGTCGAGGGCGACAGTGCGGGCGGTTCGGCCAAGCAGGCGCGCAAACGCGCAACCCAGGCCATTCTGCCGTTGCGCGGCAAGATCCTGAACGTCGCCAGCGCATCGGCCGACAAGCTGCGTGGCAACCAGGAACTGGCCGATCTGACCCTGGCGCTCGGCTGCGGGTCAGGCACGACCTTCGATCTGTCCAAGCTGCGTTATGAACGCGTCGTCATCATGACCGACGCGGACGTCGACGGCGCCCACATCGCGGCGCTGCTCATGACGTTCTTCTATCGCGAGATGCCGGAGCTCGTGACCAAGGGGCATCTTTTCCTCGCGGTGCCGCCGCTCTACCGCCTCGCCAAGGGTGGCGACGTGGTCTACGCGCTGGACGATGCGGACCGGGAGCGCCTGATGGCCGAGCATTTCTCGGGCGGAGGCAAGATCGAGATCAGCCGGTTCAAGGGCCTGGGTGAGATGCCACCGGCCCAGCTGCGCGACACGACGATGGATCCCGAGAAACGCCAGATGATCCAGGTCGCCCTGCCGAGCGCGACCGACGCCGACAAATCCCGGGCGCGCGACGCCAAGGCCACCGCGCAGCTGGTCGAGCAACTGATGGGCCGCAAGGCGGAGCTTCGGTTCCAGTTCATCCAGAAAAACGCCAAGTTTGTGGGCGAACTGGACGTCTAGGCGCCTACGCGCAGCTGCTCACGCAGATGTGCCTGACCACAATTTGGTCGGAATTCGATCCGACACTACATATATCAGTGGCTCACGCCGCGTTTGCCGCTTGCCCGGCAGCAACGAATCCGTCTCGGCTCAATCTCAGCCCCGGAGTTTCGACGATGCCCAGCAAGCCCCGTTTCAACGCAAAAGCCCCCCTGAGCGCCGTCGCCCTGGCGGCGCTCACCGCCTGCACGGGCGTGACCGTGTCCCTGGTGGATCATGCCAACCAGTATGACCCCCAGCAGGCCTCGGCAGCCGGCGGCGGCGACCGCCAGATGCAGGTCGTCGTGATCGGAAATCCCTTCGATATGCCCCAGTCCGCACTGGAAAAGGCCGTGATCGACGCCATGCAGTCGAGCGCGTTCGGCGTTCCCATAAACTTCGCCATCAACCCCGAAAATCCGGATCCCAGCCGGCCGTACAGGGTCGTGTTCGCCTTTAATCCCGAGGGTATTCGCGATCCCGGCAAGCTTTGCGAATCCACCGACGGCCTGAAAACCGCCGCCGTGGCGGACGGCAAGGTGACCCTGATGGGCGCGTTCTGTTCGACGGATTCCTATCTGAGCCACGGTATCGCGCGCGCGAGCGACGTCGCGGGCACCGGCAGCGAGACCTTCGGCCACATGATCTTCCAGCTGACGACGTCGTTGTTCCCGGGCCGGAATCCCAACGATCAGTCGGCCGGCGATACGCCAATCCCCGCGCCTTGATTTCGGCTAGTCGTAGGTCAGCCACTGGCGCATGAGCGCCGTCGCGGCCTGGGGCCGTTCCATCGTCGAGAGATGTCCGCAATCCTCGATGACGGCGAGCCGTGAACCAGGAATCGCCGCGGCCATTTCCGCGGCGTGTTCGAGCGGCGTCAGCGCATCCTGACGCCCGCACATCACGAGAGTCTGGACGGCGTATTGGCCCAGTTTCGGGCGACTGTCAGGGCGCCCCATGATGGCATGTTGCTGACGTGTAAATGCATCAGAACCAATATGTTCTGCCATTTTTTTAATTTTATCAGTTAATTCCATTTCAGACAATCGCGCCTCGTGAATCAGGATCGGCAGCAACCGGTCCGTCACGCCGCGAAACTTCCCAAACTTTGTCATGTCGATCAGCTGGCCGCGGCGCACAATCTGTTCGGGCGTGTCCGGCCGCGCCGAGGTGTCGATCAGCGCCAGTCGGGTCACCCGCTCCGGCGCGCGACGCATGATGGCGTGGGCCACATACCCGCCCATCGACAGGCCCGCAAGTGCGAAGCTGTCGGGCGCCGTCGCGAGCACCTTATCCGCCAATTCATCGACCGATTCCGCGCCCGTGATGTCGGCCACCATGCAATCGGCGATGTCGGCGAGGTGTTCGGTCTGATGAGCCCAGAGCGTCGCATCGCACAGCAACCCCGGGATCAGCACCAAATTCATGGTCATTCAAGATTCTCCATCGGCACGAGCGCCCCGGGTTTCAGCAGTCCCGCGCCCTGGGCGCGCCAGAGCACCCCATAGGCCTGTTCGAGTTTGCGCGCGAACGCAGCGCCTGCATCGACCGTTTCGAGCGCGGCCAACAAGGCGGACTTATAATTTATCAACTGATCAATAACGGTTGCGAGCTCAATCGCCCTATCCACATATTCAGATGGGCTTTCGGCCACGAGATCGCCGATCCCGTAGGCCCGGCACAGGCTCGCCCCGACCCGCGCGGGAATCGCCGCGCCGGCACATGTCAGCACGGGCAGCCCCTGGGCGATCGCGTCCGCTGCGGTCGAATGCGCGCCATAGACGAACGTATCCAGAAACAGGTCTGCGTGCCGGTGTCGGGCGAGGTGGTCGGACATCGCCGCGGTGGTCGGCGCAAAGATGAGGCGGTCGGGGTCGATCCCGGCCCCTTGCGCCGCTGACCGGAGGTTTTGCGTGGTCACCACCGCATGCTCGCGCAGCCAGAGCACGGATCCATCAACGCGCGCGAGCACCGCCATCCAGGCCGCGAAGGTTTGCGGGTCGATCTTGGGTGACGCATTGAACGCACAGAAGACAAACCCGTCATCGGGCAGACCATGCGCCGCCCGAGTGTCCAGATCGCCAGCCGGCTCATCGAAGCGGTTCAGAGGCATGAAGGTACCCGGCAGGTGGGCGATCGCTTCGCGGAACTGCCCCACCGCAGCCTTTGGCACCACGACCTCGTCGGCGAGCAACACATCGTTCAGACCGCCGGACGACCCGCAATAGCCCAGCCAGCCGATCTGCAGCGGTGCCGCGCGTGCCGCGAGTATCTCCGGTCGTGCCCCCAGGGTGAAGCCGCCCATATCCACCAGAATATCGACCCCGACATCACGAATGCGCGCCGCAGCGTCGGCCGCCGACATGTTCGAGACGTCCTCAACGCGGCCCACGCCAGCAAAGATCGCCTGCTGCACTTCGCTGCCGTCGGGCGATGCCAGGGCGAACGCCGTCACATCGAACGCAGCACTGTCATGATGTGGCAACAAATCCGCCATGAGACGACCCACCGGGTGCCCGCCGAAATCTGCCGACAGGTAGCCGACACGCAACGCTGTGCCGTCGCTCCCCACCCGCGCCGGGACAAGCGCCACAGTTGATGTTCGTATGGCCGCCGCCCGCGCCTCACTCACACGGTTCAACTCGTCCTGCGCGAACGGCACATAGAGCGCGACCAGAGGCGATAACTCGGACAACATGTCCATATCCGCATCAAGCAGGCGCCGGAAATTCCCGACAAGCCTGGGATGATCATCCCAGTCACACGCATATAGCGTCGCGTAGAAGAGCTGCGCCGCCGCTCGGACAAATCCGGGATCAAGTTTAAGCGCGTGGCGAAACCGCGTACCCGCTGCTGCATAGTCGTGCAGCGCCGCCAGCGTCACGCCCAGGCTGTGCTGCACCCCGGGGTCGTCGGGAGAAACCGCAACCGCTCGCTCCAGCGCCTCGCGCGACGCCGCCAGGTTTTCAGTCTGGCGGTAGAGATTTCCCAGGTTGGCCAGGACATGGGGATGGTCGGGCGAATGAGCCCGCGCATGCTCCAGATGTCCGATCGCCGCGTTGTTGCGCCCGGCGAGCGCAAGCGCCCCGGCAAGGTTGAATGCGAGGTCCGCATCGTCGGGACTTTGCGCGAGGGCGGCTTCATAGTCGGTGACGGCGGCGTCGATGCTGCCGAGATCCAGACGCAGTTTCGCCAGATTGGCACGGATCCGTCCGTTCTCCGGGGCCTGCGCGACGGCGCGTTCAAGCAATGCCAGCCCCTCTTCCGGCACGCCGGCCTGAGCGAGAAGAATGCCTTTGAGTTGCAGGGTTTCCGCATGATCGGGGGCTTGCGCCAGGATGGAATCATACAGTTTCACAGCGGCTTCAAGTGCACCATCGCGGTGAAGCTGGCGCGCATCGGCGATCATCGCATCCAGTTCGCTTCGTGAAACATCCATCGCGCCCTTCTTCCAGAATCCCCCGATGCATGCAACAGCCAATGGAATTGCTGGACTTTCCGGCGCTGCGCGCCCATTTTCCGCACAACACGCGCCGAGGCGCGATTTCAACACAGACGAGCAATATGAAATTTGAAGAACTGGGTCTCAGCGACCCACTATTACAAGCTATTGGATCGGCGGGTTACGAGAACCCGACTCCCATCCAGGCAGAAGGCATTCCCCATCTTCTGATGGGACGCGACATCATCGGCATCGCCCAAACGGGCACCGGCAAGACAGCCAGTTTCACCCTGCCCATGATCGAGATTCTATCCACCGGACGGGCACGGGCGCGTATGCCACGAAGCCTGATCCTGGAGCCGACCCGCGAACTCGCGGCACAGGTCGCAGAAAATTTTGAAGTCTACGGCAAGAACCACAAGCTCAGCATGGCGCTCCTGATTGGCGGCGTATCGTTCAAGGATCAGGTCGACAAGCTCGACCGCGGTGTCGACGTGCTGATCGCAACACCAGGACGCCTGCTCGACCATTTCGAGCGCGGCAAGGTCTTGCTGGCTGATATCAAGGTGCTGGTCGTCGATGAGGCCGACCGGATGCTCGACATGGGATTCATTCCCGACGTCGAGAGGATCATCAAGCTGCTGCCGCAAATCCGACAGACCGCGATGTTCTCGGCCACGATGCCGTCCGAAATTAAACGGCTGACCGACGCCTACATGATGAGCCCGCGCACGGTTCAGGTCGACGCCCAGGCCTCAGCGGCCGACACGGTGATCCAGGGCCTGCTGCGCGTGAGCGGCGGCTTCAAGGAAAAGCGCGCGGCGCTGCGCAAGCTGGTCCGCGACAGCGGCGTGAAGAACGCGATTGTCTTCTGCAACCGCAAGCGCGATGTCGCGACGCTAGAGAAATCGCTCCGGACGCATGGCTTCAACGCCGCGGGTTTGCATGGTGACATGCACCAGAGCGCACGCATGGAAACGCTGGCAAAATTCCGTGACGGTGAAATCGAACTGCTCGTGGCAAGCGACGTGGCCGCCCGGGGTCTCGACATCCCGAACATGAGCCACGTCTTCAACTTCGACGTCCCGATGCATGCCGAAGACTACATCCATCGTATCGGCCGCACCGGCCGCGCCGGCAAGGAAGGCCACGCCTATACCCTGGCCACCCGCGACGACGCCAAGTTCCTGAGTGGGGTCGAACGTTTGCTGGGCAAACCGATCCCGCCGATCAGCGCATCCGGCATCTCATCCGCCGGTGAAAAGTCAGCCGATGAAAAGTCTGACAAGCAGGAAGAGCCGAAAGCGCAGGACGCGAAGGGCTCCGAGAGCACGGAAGAGAAGACCGAGGCACCACGCCGGCGGCGACGCAGCCGACGCAAGGCGGCACCGGAGAGCGAGACTTCCGAAAGCGAGACGCCTGAAAACGAGACTGCCGAAAGTCACGCCTCGGAAAGCCAAAGCGAGCCGCAGGAAGCCGATGAGACGCAGGATGCGATTGGCTCGGAGAGCCCGGAAGAGCAGACCGAAGCGCCACGCCGGCGGCGGCGCAGCCGACGCAAGGCGGCACCCGAGAACGAGACGTCTGAAAACGAGGCTTCTGAAGCCAAGACCTCTGAAGACGAGACCTCTGAAAACGAGACTTCTGAAAGTCAGGCCACAGAAAGCCAGACGGAAGGCGAGCCCGCATCAGAAGACTCCGACGAACCGCGGGAAGCTCGCGAACCTCGGGAAGCGCGCGAACCACGCAAGCCACGCAGAGCCCGGGCACCACGACAGGACCGCGAGCCACGTGAGCCGGTGCGCAGCGACACCTCGCGCGATGCACCAGCCCGAGCGCCGCGAAATCGTGACGACAGTGACGATGACACCGGCCCCGCCTTCGGGAATGATGAAACACCGGCGTTTCTTTTACGCTAGACTCCCGAGACGCCACCGCAACGAACGACAGTGTGATGCAGACGATCTTTGTCCAGGTAAAATGCGAGCTCGGCCGGGCGTATGATGTGGCCGACGAGGCTGCGCTGAATATCGATCAGGTCTCCGAGGTCTATTCAACTTCGGGACAGTTTGATCTTCTGATGAAATGTTATCTCGCAGACGAAACCGATATCGGCCACTTCGTGACCAGTACCATTCAGACGCTGCCTGGTGTCGCCGATACGTTCACGACAATCACGTTCAAAGCGTTCACCTGAGATTTCCGTGCGTGCGGCGCCCGCACCAATGGTGAGGGGCGTTTGAAATGCTACCCGGCGCAAGCCGGAAAACCATTCGCCCAACGACAGACCTTGCGCAGCGTCGGCGGGGTTATGCCCCGACGGCCACGTCCAACTGCTCTGGCTCGGCATTTTCAACCGGCTCAGAATCATGGTTGGCATTGTCCATCTTCGCATTCTCGAGATTCGCATCGGTCAAATTCGCGTCTGCGATCATTGCGCCATCCAAATCAGCGCTGCTTAGGTTTGCACCTGTGAGATCGGCACCCCGCAAATCCGCATTGTTCAAACGGGCGTTGCCAAGATCTGCACCAATCAAGTTTGCGCCGGCCAGGTTGGCACCGGACAAATTGGCCGGCCACAGACGACCTGTCTTCTCGCCGGATGCATCTTTCAATTCCACGGCAAGGAGATGCGCACCCTGAAGGTTCGCGCCCCGCAGATCTGCATTCTCGAGGTTGGCACCTTCCAGCAGCGCATCCGACAGGTCTGCGCCCGCAAGTTTGGCCTCCAGCATTTCGGTCATCACAAATCGACAGGACCGTAAGTTGGCACCGTTCATCATGGTGCTCTTCAGGACGGCACCGCTCATATCCTCGCTCGGAAGATCGATGCGTTCGATGTCGCTATTGGTCAGGTCAGCACGTGCGCCGATCTTGCCGCCGCTTTCGATCCATTCGAAATGCCGCTTGAGAACGAGCTGAATATCAGCCGGAAACTCCGACGTGGGCCGGGAGATATTCGCGCCGGTCACATTCGCACCGCCCAGATCGACGCCATCAAGATTGGCATCGTTCAGATCCGCATTCGTCAGGTCTGTCCCATCGAGGACAACGCCCGTCAGATCGGCACCCACGAGGCTCGCACCATTGAGATTGGTCTTGCTCAAGTTTGCACCTTTGAGCACCGCCCCATCCAGGTTCGAGCCACGCATGTTGCCATTGAAGAGGTTCGTTCCCTCCATCTTGGCACCGCGCATGCTGCTGTGATTCATCGACGAACCCGTAAGGTCAGCGCCGGAAATGTTCGCGTTGTCGAGATTTGCGTGATCAAGAACCGCGTTTGTCAGGGCCGCTTCTGCTGCATCGCCGCCCAGCATCAGGGCACCACCGCGCAGGTCCGTCCCGATCAGGCTCGCGCCCTCGAGGATGACACCACGAAGATTCGCACCGCGAAGATCGGAATTGTCGAGCTTGGACTGTGACATGTCGGCGCCGTCGAGCATCACGGAGAACATGTCGCAGTGACTGAGGTCCGCCTGGCGGATCGAACAATTCGACATATTCGCACCCGCAAGCTTGGCTTTCTTCAGATTGACCCGATCGAGCTTGTAGTTGCGGAGATCGCGCAATGACAGGTCAGCCGGCTGCCCACCCTTCAGGCCCTTGGCCCAGAGTATGTGCCGCTTGATAATTTCTGGAATTTCCAGCTTCCGCATAAACCGTATCCACAACAGGGGTTTCTAGCCCCACCAGACTAGTCGGGAATGGTTAACGGACCGTTCAAGAGAGCAGCTCCAATCGGATAGAAGCTTGGCCGCAGACCTGGCACTCAGATGCTGTTGGATAGAACCGGTGACGCGCCTCCACGTACGGTACAATGGCATGTTGGGAAAACAAAACCGCAGGCGTTAGGGTGGTGTTCGCCCACAATCCCTGGAAGACATAAGCATGAAATCTATAGTTCGCCTGATGCTGATCGCTGCGTTCCTGGTACTTCCGACAGGGATCGCCAATGCCCAGATGGATTTTCTGAAACGCGGGAAAGATCTCTTGCGCGAGGTACCCGGAGGCCAAAGCACACAAAAGCTTAGCGATGCAGACATCGGCGCGGGTCTACGCGAAGCCCTGAAAGTCGGCGCCGAACGGGTCGTCGGCCAGGTGGGTGCCGCCGACGGCTTCAATGGTGATCCCAAAATCCACATCCCACTGCCCGAGAGCCTGCAGAAGGTGCAGAGCACATTGGCCAGGATCGGGTTGTCATCAATGACGGACGATCTGGAGCTGCGATTAAACCGCGCTGCCGAGGCAGCATCGCCCGAGGCACAGGCCGTGTTCTGGCAGGCGATCGACGAGATGACCATGGATGATGTGCGCGAAATCTTCGACGGCCCAGATGACGCGGCGACCCGCTACCTGGAACGCACCATGTCGTCACCGCTGGTAACCCGCATGAAGCCCATTGTTGACGCCAATCTGGCGGAGGTCGGTGCCGTGCGGGCCTACGATCAGGCGATCGGACGATATAAGGCCGTGCCGTTTGTGCCCGACGTGAAAGCGGATCTGACCCAGCACGTATTGGAACGCGCCCTGCAAGGTGTGTTCCTGTACCTGGCGCAGGAAGAGGCCGCGATCCGGCAGAATCCGGCAAAGCAGACGACGGCATTGCTGAAGAAGGTCTTCGGGAGCTAGGCTCGCCGCGCGGTTTATTCCGCGTCTATTTCCTTCAGCACCTTGGCTGCCGCGCGGAATGCCTCCATCCCGGCCGGTGCCCCGCAATACAAGGCGATCTGCATCAGGGCCTCACGCAGCTCTTCGCGGGTGAGGCCGTTGTTGATGGCGCCACGGAAGTGGCCCTCAAATTCGTTCATTTTACCGAGCGCTGCGAGCATACCGAGGTTCAGGAGGCTGCGCTGCTTCCGGCTCAGGCCATCCCTGCCCCACACAGCACCCCAACCTATCTCGGTAATGAACTCCTCCATGAAATCACGGTTGAAGTCGTTCAAATTGGCCATCGTGGAGTCGACGCGTTCGTCTCCCATGACTTCGCGGCGAATCTTCAGGCCCTTTTCAAACAGGTCTTTGTCGATCACGGCGTGCTCTCCCTGATTTTGATTTGGTTCAGCCCGCGGCAGGGAAGCGGCCCCGGTCGTGCGGTGCGCCGTAGAAGCCTTCCTGATCCTCCGGTCCGATGGGAACGATCCCGTTCGGGTTCACCCGCTCGATGCCGTAGTAATTCAGCTTTGCGTATTCGAAGCTGAACGTCTGGGCGATCCCGGGGATTTGGTACAGCTCGCGGGTATAGTTGGTCAGGTTCGGGTAGTCCGCGATACGCCGGATGTTGCACTTGAAGGCGCCCACGTAACACGCATCGAACCGGATCAGCGTGACCCAGAGTCGCCAGTCCGCCTCGGTCAGCCGGTCGCCGACAAGGTAACGCTGGGTGCCGAGCCGTTTCTCGAGATCGTCGAGGGTCTCGAACATGGCCACGACCGCCTCTTCATAAGCTTCCTGGGAAGATGCGAAACCAGCGCGATAAACCCCGTTGTTGATGGTGGGATAGATAACATCGTTGATCGCATCGATCTCGGCGCGCAGATCGGCGGGGTAGTAGTCCTCGGCCGCATTGGTGAAGGCGTCGAACGACGTGTTGAACATCCGGATGATCTCGGACGATTCATTGTTCACCACCCGACTGGTTTGCTTGTCCCACAGGGTCGGGACCGTGACCTTGCCCGTGTAGTCGCCCTGCGAGGCCGTGTAGGCCTGGTGCAGATGTTCGAAGCCGTTCACGTGATCGGGCAGGCAATCGGGATAATCCGGGTTCTCGCCATAGGTCCAGCCCTGTTCATGGCGCCCCGGCTGCGCCAGCGAGACGGTAATCGCGCTGTCGAGGCCCTTGATCGTCCGGAAAATCAGCGCGCGATGGGCCCAGGGGCAGGTGTGCGCGAGATACAGATGGTAGCGCCCGGGCTCGGCCGCAAAACCCGCCTCACCTGTCGGCCCGGCGCTGCCGTCGGCCGTCACCCAGCTTCTGAATTGGCTTTCAGATCGCTGGAATTTTCCGTCCTTTGCGACTTCCCGCGCGGTGGCGTCATTGTCGAGCCAGGTGCCGTCCAACAGCATTCCCATGATTGTCTCCTGATACGGGACCGCCTCGACGGCCCGGTTGTTGGGGCCATTATTTCTGCAGCGGCTTTCTGAGTTCACTCTCGGGCTCACCTGCCCGCAGCCGCGCGCCGACTTCCGCCATCTCGATCGGGACACCGATCGGCTCTCGATCGAATGCACCCGTCGCGAACCATGCGTTCAATTCGGCGATGGAATCGAAATTGTCGGTCTGGAGCTCGACGGCGTTGCCGTCCGGGTCGTGATAATAGAGCGAGGTCGTCGGACCATGATTGATTTGCCGATAGGGATCGATCCCCTGCTCGGCCAGCCGGTCGAAGATCGCCACCAGATCCGTCAGCGACGAATAGGAATAGGCGAAGTGGGCCAGCCCCACCGTGTTCTCAACCTTATCCTCGATCCCATCGCGCTCGATGATCGCAACGCGATGATGCTCATCGTCATAGGTAATGAACGAAATTCCCTTGGTATCGCCCATGACCTGTCCGCCGAGGACCTTGCAGTACCAATCCGTCATCTCCGGCCGGTTTTTCGTATAGAGCACGATATGGGCAAAGTAGGCGGGGCTCGGCGTATTGTCCGGCTCCGGCACATGCGCGAATGCTTCTGACATCGGACGTCCTCACAGGCTGTTCTCAATGCGCCATTCTAACAGACCGGGGGCGACTGCGCATGCCTCCTGCATCGAGGCAGAAATGCCAATCGCGCATGGAACCGGCGGTTCGTTGCAGATATAACCAGCGCGTTATGGCACTTGATCCCGATACCCTTGAGCAACTCCTCGACACCGTCCGCCGCTTCGTGCGCGAACGGCTGGTTCCGCTGGAGGCCGACGTCGCCGCCAACGACAAGGTGCCGGAAGACCTGATCGAGGACATGCGCGAACTCGGCCTGTTCGGCCTGTCGATCCCGGAAAGCTATGGCGGGCTCGGCCTGACGGTCAGCGAAGAAGTCCGTGTGGTGCATGAACTGGGCTGGACCTCGCCGGCGTTTCGCTCGGTGTTCGGTACCAACGTCGGCATCGGCTCCCAGGGCATCGTGATCGACGGCACGGAGGAACAGAAAGCGGCCTGGCTTCCCCGCCTCGCCACCGGCGAGGTGATCGCATCCTTCGCCCTGACCGAACCGGAGGCCGGGTCCGACGCCGGGTCCCTGCGCACATCGGCGCGGCGCGACGGCGACGACTATGTCCTCAACGGCACCAAGCGCTACATCACCAACGCACCTCATGCGGGCATCTTCACGGTGATGGCACGCACAGACTCCGACGAACCCGGCGCGCGCGGCGTCTCGGCATTCATCGTCGAGAGGGATTCACCGGGGCTTTCCGTCGGCCCCCACGACAAGAAAATGGGGCAACAGGGTGCGCACACCGCCGATGTCGTGTTCGAGGATTGCCGGGTGCCTGCCGCGAATATAATCGGTGGCGTCGAGGGCCAGGGCTTCAAGACCGCGATGAAGGTCCTCGATCGCGGCCGATTGCATATGGGTGCGATCGCCAACGGGATCGCCGAGCGCCTGATCGACGAAAGCGTGCGCTACGCGCTTGAGCGTGAGCAATTCGGGAAACCCATCGGCGAATTTCAGCTTGTGCAAGCGATGCTCGCCGACAGCCGGACCGAGGCCTATGCCAGCCGGACCATGGTCAGCGACGCCGCCCGGCGTTTTGATGATGGCGAGAACATCTCGACCGAGGCGGCGTGCTGCAAATTATACTCGACCGAGATGGTCGGGCGTGTCGCCGACCGGGCGGTGCAGATATTCGGCGGTGCCGGCTATATGGCCGAGTACCCGATCGAACGCTTCTATCGCGACGTCCGGTTATTGCGTATCTATGAGGGCACATCGCAAATCCAACAAATCGTGATCGCGCGCAATATGTTGCGCGAGGCCGCGAACAGCTAAGCATCGCAAAACGACATTCAAAACGGGGGATACCGTGAAGTTAATCAGTTATCGAGTGGTCAATCGTGAGTCCTGGGGCACCTACGCATCGGACGGCGGCGTCATCGATCTGGGCGCCGAGTTCGGCACGACGATCCCAACCTTGCGCGATTATCTGGCTGCCGACGATGCCGCCAAGGCAAAAGTGGCCGAGTATGTGAACACCGGCTTCGGCGGCAATGCGGGCAAGGCGTCCGACTATCCGGTCAGGGACATCACGCTTCTCGAGCCGATCCGGAACCCCGACAAGATCATCTGCGTCGGCTGGAACTACCGCGAACATGCCAAGGAAGCGGGCATCGAGCTGCCCGACCATCCCACGCTGTTCGCCCGCTGGGCCAACAGCCATGTGCCCCACGAGAACCCGATCCTTCTGCCGAAGGAATCGGAGAAGTTCGACTATGAGGGCGAACTCGCCGCGATCATCGGGAAACCCGCGCGTCGGGTCTCCGAGGCCGACGCGCTCAGCTATGTCGGCGGCTACTCGATCTACAACGATGCCACCCTGCGCGACTATCAGCGCCACTCGTCGCAATACATGCCTGGCAAGAACTTCTTCCAATCGGGCGCGTTCGGCCCCTGCATGGTGACGGCGGACGAGATTCCCGAGCCCGCCGACCTGACCCTGGAGACGCGGCTCAACGGCGAGGTCGTGCAGCATACCGGCATCGACGATCTGATCTTCTCGATCCCGAAGCTGATCGCCTATATCTCGAGCTTCACCGAGCTGGTGCCGGGCGACGTCATCGCGACCGGCACCCCCAGTGGTGCCGGTCTCGGCCGCACACCACCGCTATGGATGAAGGCGGGCGACACGGTCGAGATCGAGGTCTCGAAAGTCGGGATTCTGACGAACCCCATCGTGGCTGGCTGAGGGGGCTGGCTGAGGGGGCAGGCTGAGGGGCCGGCCAACGGGCGGGTTAATCCGTCCGGATTAGTCCATCACGATCGCGGCGCGACCCGTGACCAGACCCTGGTCGAGGCGGGCATGTACCGTCTCGACCTCTTCGAGCTTGTAGGTCTCGGTGACCAGCGGCCAGACGTCGCCACGCGCGCACAGTTCCAGGGACTCGATGACCTGCTGGTGGCTGCAGTAACGGCTGCCGAGCAGTTCCAGCTCCTTGGCGAGCATCTGCGGTGCCGGCGCCATGAAGGGCTGGCCCGCACCGCCGAGAGTCACGAAACGGCCACCGATGCCGAGGCTCGCCACCGCCTGTTCCTGAGTTCCCTGCGTGGAGACATAATCGATGGCGACATCGACACCGGCACCGCCGGTGAGTTCCATAATCTCGGCAACGACCGAATCGTTCGAGGCATCCACGATCATGTCGGCCCCGAGGTCCTGACAGACCTTGAGCTTGTCGGCCATGACATCGACGGCGATAACCCGGGCGTTGGCCCACTTCGCCATCATCACCTGGTGAACACCCAGGCCGCCGCCCGCACCAAACACAGCGACCGTGTCCATCGGCGTCACCCGCGCGCGCGACAAAACCTTGTAAGGCGTGGCAATGGCGTCGGCGATCACACCGACATCGGCAGGCTTACCCTTATAATCGAGGCCTTCCGGCAACTTGATGAAATTCTTGACCGGCAGCTTGATGTATTCCGCGTATCCACCATTGATCTGGCGACCGACATATCCGCGGTTGGCCGTGGAGATCGGATCGCGGCCCGCGCGAGTCCATTTGTCCTCACCATCGATGAGATAGAAATAGGCCGTGACCGGGTCTCCGACCTTGAGGCCGCCGTCGAGGCCATCGGACTTTCCGACCTCGACGATTTCCCCCGTGATTTCATGTCCGATCACGATCGGGAATTCCGCGGTGCCTCGCCCGGCCCGCAAATGGTGGATCGTGAGCCCTGCACCACAGGCCAAAACCTTTGCCACGGCTTCGCCCGGCCCGGGTTTCGGATCGGGAATATTCTCCAAACTAAACGGTACGCCGGCTTTGTGTAGGACTTGGGCTTTCATCTTCTTCTCTCCCCCGTGAATATCGTACCTAGGCGGGTATCTAATCCACGGGGCTGACGCAAGCCTTGTTTCACTTGCGTCTCACATGAGCATCTGGCACCCAGAGCAAATGGCGCATTTTATTGTTGGACGATTATTCGGGTGGCCCGAGTTCGCTGAAGACGGCGACGATGTGTGGTTGATCCATATTGATGAACCAACGTTTTTCCTGCGGGTCATTCATCGGCCTGAAGATCTCGTCCCGACCGGAGATCTCAACGATCTCTATTTTCCACTGGTGGAAGACAGCCGCTACGCGGTCGGCAATCTGATCTTTGTTGAGCCCCGACCGGCAGAACCGCGCGAGATCGCCCAGCTGGTCGCCGTCGCCATTGACGCGATTCAGAATACAGAGGTCGGGCGATTGCTGGCACTCACCAGCCGCCCATTCAATCCTTCATCGGCGGAACTACAGCCGGAGGATGTGCCTGTCGGGTTCGTCACCGGCGTATTCCATGATTCGGAGAATGGCGAGACCGACAACATGCCCTGGATCGCGCATCTCGGTCCGCCACCCTTCGCGATGCGTGTCTGTGATCTGAATGATGAGGACCTGGAGCCCGACGACATCTGGGCGAACGCCGGAGATGGCTACGCGCTCGCCCATCTACATTGGCTGTCGAGCATGGCGAGCGACCCCGGAGATATTCGCTTTTTGGCCGAGACCGGAGCCGGCATTGTGGCCGATGCGGTCGAAGATATTATGCCTGATCTCATTCCGGCATAGCGATCTTAGCCGCGTCGCAGACACCGAGTGGGCGCCTTGCGGCGCCTAGCGGCCAACCGCACGAAGTTCCGGCACCCGGTCCATCAAAACATTGATGGTGTCATCGACAAGCGTCGGCAAATCGCCGGCAAGTTCGGAGGCTTGCCCGGCATCGCCCTCACGGCAAGCCTTCTCGATCGCGCGCGCATGGTCGCTGAGGCGCATGGCACCATAGCTGCCAAAGTTACTGCCCATATCATGGACTTCCTTGCGCATCTTATCGAGATCACCCTCGGCATTGGCAGCCGTGATCAGCGCAACCGTCGCGGGCACTTCGGCAACCGTCATCGAGAGCATGCTCGCGACGGCCTCCCGGCCGATTGTCTCTTCGAGCTGATCCAGGATCGTTCCGTCGAGACAGGATTCGGCGGAATTGGCCTCATCCGCTGCATCCGACGCCGGTAATGCGATCGAACTCGCTTTCGCCAGCGCCGACAGGAGCTTCTTCTGATCGATCGGCTTGGGAAGATAGTCATTCATCCCCGCAGAGATGCATTTCTCGCGATCGCCCATCAGGGCATTCGCGGTCATGGCGATGATGTAGATATTCGACTGTTCGGGGTTGTCGAGGCTGCGGATACGCCGCGTCGCCTCGAGGCCATCCATCTCCGGCATCTGAATGTCCATCAGCACTGCATCAAAGGGCCGGCTTCGGACCGCATCGACCGCCTCGACGCCATCGGCGGCGACCTCAACCTTGTGGCCAGCCTTTTTCAGGATGGCCGAGGCAAGCATCTGATTAACCGCATTGTCTTCGACAAGGAGTATACGCATCGGTACTACCTTCGGTTGAATTTTCTTCGTTTCTTCGCCTGCGCCAGAAATATTTTCCTGACGCTCACCGGCAGGCACAATGTCCATCGGCGCTGCGCCGCGGGCACACACCTCGGCGATTTTTTCTTTCAAAAGCGAGGGTCGAACCGGCTTGATGACCTTGCCGTCAAACTCGGTCACGTCGCTATTCCGGTCGCCGATACTCGTTGCGACAATAATTTTGGCCTTTCGGAAGGCGGGATTGGCTCGAATACGAAGCCCGACCTCATACCCGCTCATATCCGGCATCGCTTCATCAAGCAGCACCAGGTCGAACGGCATGCCCTCGCGAACCGCCGTCTCCAGCGTCGACAAGGCTTCTTCCGCACCGGAAGCGCTGGCAGTTTTGACGCCCCACGTATCCAGTTGTTTTTCGAAGACTTCGCGGTTCACCGCGTTGTCGTCAACAATCAGCACCCGCAGTCCATCGACATCCACGCTTTGGTTTCTGTCGGGCCGGGACGTCGGCTCACCATGGACAAACGGCAATTCGAACCAGAACTTGCTGCCGACATCCATCTCACTGTCGGCGCCGATCATGCCGCCCATCAGATCGATCAATTCCTTACAAATTGCCAACCCAAGGCCAGTTCCGCCGAACTTCCTGGTGGTCGAAGAATCTGCCTGTGTGAAACGCGCAAACAGCCGCGGCAGCACGTCTTCGTCGATGCCAACACCCGTGTCGAGAATCTCGAACCGCAGGTTCTGCTTGCCGTCCACGTCGGAGACCACGGAGACATGAGTCGTCACGGCGCCAGCGTCGGTGAACTTGATCGCGTTGCCGATCAGATTGATGAGCACCTGGCGCAGGCGCCCGCTGTCACCGCGCAAGTAGTTGGAGACGTCAGACGCGATATAGGTATTCAAGTCGATCTGCTTGCCGTGCGCGCGCGGGGCCAGGATCTGCACAACGCTGTCGATCGTGGACGAGACGTCAAAGTCCGCCACTTCGACCTCCAGCTTCCCGGCTTCCATCTTGGAGAAGTCGAGAATGTCTTCGATCAGCGCCAGCAGCGCCTCCGCCGATTCATTCACCGTCTGCGCGAACCTCTGTTGTTCCTCATCAAGGTCTGTGTCGAGAAGCAGGTTTGTCATACCGATAACCCCGTTCATGGGGGTTCTGATCTCGTGGCTCATGGTGGCCAGGAATTCACCCTTCGCCTTCGCGCCATCCTCGGCACGCACCCGCTCGCGCGAATAACGTTCCGCCAGCTTGGTGAGATTTTCCGTCTGGACCTTCAGTTCGCGCTGCGAACGTTCGAGGTCGTCGACCGAGCTTTCGAGCTGCTGTTCCTTCTCCTTGAGTTCCGTCACATCGGTTCGCACCGCAACGAGACCGCCGTCGGCCGTCCTGCGTTCCGTTACAAGCATGTAACGGCCCGCGAGTTGCCTGATCTCCGTCTCACCCGTCGGATTTTGGAACTGCTCTTTTCGCTCCGCAAAACGTTCCTGTTCTCGCCCGATACCTTCACCATCCAGGCCGCCATCGAGGACCGCCTGCATCATGTCGTCATGATGTGTACCAGGCTCGAAAAGCTCCGGGGCAATAGGCAGGTCCTCGCGGAAAGCCAGATTTGTGATAACCAGTTTCTCGTCGGAATCATAAAGTGCAAAGCCGTCGCGAATGGTCTCGATGGCATCGCGCAAACGGGCCTCGGCCTGCTTCAACTCCGTAATGTCGGATATGACCGTGACGATACCGCCCTCGCGGGTCTTGCGTTCGGTGATGTGATGGACGCGGCCGTTGACTTGTGGCTGTTCAATCGACGCCGTCGGATCATTGTGGTCGGCCATGCGCTTGCGCAGCCACAATTCCTTGTCGGCCTCCCCCGCGTCCGGGGCCCCAATATGCTCGCCGTACAGCATCGAGATCAGATCACGAAAATAGATACCCGGCTGAACCCGGTCTGAAACCTGGGGGTAGAAGTTCAAATAGGCGTCGTTGCAGAGAATTAACCTGTCATCCGCATCCCAAAGCAGGAAGCCGTCATGAAGGCTGTCAATCGCATCACCCAGACGCGTCTCGGCCTGGCGGATCGCGGTGATATCCGTACGTACAGCAACCGCCCCTCCTTCCTCGGTACGACGTCGTGAAACCCGGACGACACGACCGTCATCGAATTTCCGTTCGAAATCGATTTCCTGGCCATGCATCTCGATCTGCTCGAGAATCCACTCTTCCTCGCGGCCGATCGAGTCTGCGACCCTGCCACTTTCTGCGAAGACACGGATCATTCCCTCGAACGTCATGCCGAGATGAATTTTATCGATCGCATCGCCGAAATCTTTTGCCCAACTGCTGTTGTAGGCGGCGAGTTTGTCGTTCTCGTCGAACAGAACGAACCCGTCCCGGATACTCTCGATCGCGTCGCGCAACCGCAGCTCGACCCGCTTGAGCTCGGTCTCTTCAGAGTTGATGACAACGATGCCGTTGTCCCGCGTCTTGTGCGTGGAGACGACAAAGGTACGATTATCGGGAAAACGGACTTCGACATTACCCACCGGATTTCGGTGCTGCTCGACGCGCGAGTCTATCCACGCTTCGATATCAGACAGGTCGGGCATCAGAATGCCTGTATCGATCGCCACGCGAATGACCTCGCGGAGGTTCATGCCGACGTCCACGCTGCCGCCGAATGCGCGAAATAAATCGAGATACTTGCTGTTCGCGAGCACCAGGTTGTCATCCTGATCATAGAGCGCAAACCCGTCACGCATGCTTTCGACAGCGTCCGTCAGGCGCTCTTCGGCATGCTTCATCTCGCTGATATCCGAACGGAGGGTAACAATGCCCCCGCGGGTTGTGCTGTGGGATGACACCCGCACCGTTCGCGATTCTATCTGGAGCTCCTGCAGGGTGTGAGCGTTGGCGTGTTTGGCGACTTGATTGTCGACCCATTCATCTTTGTCGATCGCCAGGTTTTCGACCCAACCTTCTTTCTCATTCGAATGCGCGGGCGCTATGACAAGTTCAAAGGTGAACTCCATCAGTTCCCTGAATGAGATCCCTGGCACCACCTGATCCGCATACTTTCCGAAATCCTGCCGATAGCGATCGTTGGCGATCACCAGACGATCATCGGAATCGTACAGAACAAAACCATCCTTCAGGCTCTCGATCGCATCACGAAGATTCGCTTCGGCGCGCTTCACCTCGGTGATGTCCGTGCGGATACCAACGATGCTGCCATCCTGCATCTGACGGTCGGTGATCAGGATCCAGCGACCCTCCGCGGTCTCCAACTCTACTGACGGACCAGCGCGTCCGTCATGCACGGCGCACATTCGTTCAATCCACGCTTCCGGGTCCTTGAGCGTTTCCGGGTCGGCGTAGTGTCCCTGTTTAATTCCGAGGCGAAGAACATCCGTGAAATGCATGCCGACACCTTCCACGAGGGCCGGCATGAACGGAAAAAATTCGCGGTATCTGGCGTTGTATCGAACGATACGATCATCGGAGTCATAAAGAATAAAGCCGTCGGAAAGCGTCTCAATCGCTTCGGCCAAAAGTCGTTCCGCCTGATCGGTCTCGCCCTTTGCTGTTTCGGCTTCCTCACGGACCAGGTCCAGTTCCTGCTCGCGGCGCCATTCCTCGTCCACGTCGCGGACCGCGCAATACAGCTGGCCCAGCTCGTCCGTCGTGACGTGCCAGTCTGTCCAGCGCGGTGCGTTATCCAGATCAATCAATCGGACCTTGAAACGCGCTGTTTCCTGTCCGCCAATCAGATTGTCGAGCGCGCGCTGAACGATCGGACGGTCTTCCTCAACCACCAGGTTAATCAATGGTTCACCGGACAATGCTCCCGCGTCACGCCCGACGATTTTCTCCCACCCGTGATTGACGGTGTGAAGCCGCCCATCGCTGCCAGCCATCCCGAGAAGGTCGTCCGACAATTCGAAGAACCGCTGGAAGCGTTTTCGTGACCGGGTCAGGTCACGCAACGCCTCTTCATTTCGGTGCTGATCGGTTACGTCACGGAAACGAGTAACAAACCCGTTCTCGATCGGGCGGCCGTGAACTTCCAGAATGGCCCCGTCGGGGCGCTGGCGCGTCATGGTGTAGGCTTTGTCCGGCTCAAAATGCGCCATGATACGTGCGGTCTGCACCTCAGGATCGCCGGGACCATAGTCGCCGCGCTCTGCCGCAAAACGAACGGATTCGACCCAATCCTGACCGGATTTCATCAGTTCCGCGGGCATATCCAGAAGTTCTTGCGCCAACGCGTTCGACGTCACGACCCGCAACTCTGAGTCAAAAATAATCACGCCGCCACCGAGCGTATCCAGAACGTTCCGGAGCATATCGTCCGCGTCCTGCGTCAAACCCGCCGAACTTCCGTCCATTGCCGTATCACCTATGCCATCTACACGTGACAATTTCCGCTCCTGAAACAACTTGCGTATGCATGTTGCACCGGAACGGGCCTTCGGCGTTAAGTTATTTCAAATTGACTCAATAAATAGTTAACGGATAACGAAAAAGCGCGGTAATCACGTGCTTTATTGGACAATGGACTAACAACCTTTAGTTGTGTTTTATCCATCTTATTATACTTTTGGTCCACGTCCCGGCCGGGTCACCGCAGGCATAAGATGCACCGAGGTGATCGCAATCCGCCAACTCAACAGTTTCGACCTCGCCGCCGACATCGCGCAACGCCCGCGCCATATCCTCCGCTTGCACCATGAGATGGGGGAAGTCTTTATCACCCCAGGCCATCAGGAAAGGTGGCGTGTGCTTGATCGTGTGGATCGGGCTCGCGTCGGCATCATTGCGCGCATCATCACCCAGAAACCTCGGACGCGCGGGCATCCCGTTGCCTTCGGTGAAGTCATAGACGCCCGACACCGGCAACGCCCCACGGATGACATCTGGAGGTACGCCAGCGGCGTCTTGCCAGTCGGACCGTACGGCGAGCCACGCTGCCTGATGCCCACCCGCGGAGTGACCGCCAACGAAGATACGATCGGGATCCCCTCCGAATTTCGCGATATTCTTGTGGACCCATGCGATTCCCGCCGCGGCGTCCTCAACCCCGGATGGCCACGTGACCGCCGGTGCCAGTCGGTACCCCATACTGACGAATGTTATGCCGGCGGCCGTCAGCGGCGGGGCCATGAAGGCCATCCACTCCTTGTAGCCGTTGGTCCAGCCGCCGCCATGCATAAAGACGACCACGGTCCCGTCCGGGTTCGGCGCCGTAAACACGGCGACCTCCTGATAGGGGTCATCGCCATAGGCGAAGGATTCACCGGATATCCCAACGCCCAGCTCCTGGACGCGAACATGATACTTCGCACCTATTTCGGAGAACGCTTCCTGTTCCGGATAGGTGGCGAGATCGCGAAGGGTCATTAGCGGATCTCGCGCTCAACAATCATTTTCTCATCGACGAACTTGCCGCGTTCAATCACCACTTCGTTGTCGAGTATCACGGTGCAGTCGCGCATGGGCACGTCATAGTGACCATTGGTGCTCCGGCTCCCGCCACCCTGGGTATTGGGGCCGGTTGAGAAAAGGAAATTGCCCGGAAATGTGCGCGCGGATGCGTGAGAACGTTCCGGATTATCGCCATTCAGGGCGATATTGTACCAGCGCGCCTGCGGGTTCATGCCCCAGCCCAGATGCGAGACAGCATAGGGATCGAGGTCATCCTCCGAGAGCTTGTTGTCGTCGAGCCAGTCGGTCATCAATTTGGCGTCGAGACCTCCCTCGACACTGCGAATAAAACCATCACGAACTTCGAGCCTCACTTCGTCCTGCACATAACGGCAGTAGGGCAGAATCACGATGTCTCCGGGCGACATGATGACGGTGCCGTTGGCGGAGCCTTCGTTGGGGAACGTATGGATATGCCCAACACCCCATTGATCGAAATGTCCGGGCTCATCCGAGAAGCCCCACTGGCTCATCACCGGAAAATCGCCGCGCTTGTACGTCAGGTCCGTCCCGGCATCGCTCAAAACACGAACCTCCTTCGTCGCGGTGTAGCGTTCGTCGGCATACTTGACCGCCTCCTTCAGCCCCTTGGGAGACAAAAGTAATTCGAGGTCATCGGGTGAATCGATGATCATCAGGAAGCGTGTGCCTGTACCCATCACCTCGCGAAGCCAGCTTGTAAAAAGCGGAATGTGCAACGCCACAACGACATCGGCCGCCTTGAGTGCATCAAGCATGCCGTTGATTTGGCCGATCGTGTCGACCCCGACCTTCGTCCAGGACGGAATCATGTTGACCCGCATCTCGTAGCAATCGGCGCCCAGTTCGTCGGCGGCGGCGAATGCGGCCTCGACATATTCCGTTCTCGTCGTGACATCCGACAGCAACGCAACCGTCTCCCCTTTTTTGATATTGGACATCTGGAATTGCTTGAGAAACAGACCAGGAAGTCGCCCGGCATTGATTTCCTGATGACGGATAGCAGCTGGCGTACGCATGGCAATAATCTCCGCTTCAACGGGTTTCGAGAGTGAGCGATATGCTACCCGATCCACAGGTGCGGTGCGAGGCACCAGCGCTCCGCTGAATTCCCGTTATTTTTCGCCAAGACATCTCTGGCCCGCTGTGTTGTGATAATTCTCTAATAATCAAAAAATTGATAAATGGGAGAATTGTCATGATGCGGGCTTTCACAGAACAGAAGATGAAGCGCTTCGCCGAACAACGCTGGATCCTGGATGCGATCATCTCATCGGTCGGCATGGAGTGGGATCAACCGCGTCTCGGATACACCATGTATCCCTGCGGGCCCGACGCGGTTGGCGACTTCCGAACCGTCGGCATGCGCACCAAGAAATTTGCGGATATGCATCGGGAGTTCGCCGGCGCTGCCAAGCGCCGTGAGATCAAGGCCAAAGCATTTGAGGCCGAAGACCGGCTTGTCTCGGCCCGCGAAAGCTACTTTATCGCATCCCTGCTCTACTCGGCGGCACGCTGGCCCATCTTCGAGGCGAACGACCTGCACAAGGACTACAACCAGCGCATGGTCGATTGCTACGACAAGTATATCGAGTTCGCGCCACGACCGATCGAGCGGGTGGAAATCCCCTTCGGTGACGGGGTCCTGCCCGGTTTCCTCGCCCTGCCCCACGCGCCGAAGGACGGCGAGAAATTCCCCTGCGCCATCGGCATCGACGGGATGGACGGATCGAAGGAAATCATGTGCTCGATGTATGGCGACAAGATGCTCGAGCGCGGCATGGCGAGTTTCGTCTATGACGGTCCCGGCCAAGGCGAATGCCCGGTGAATGGCGTCTATGTGACCAAGGACAATCACATGGAGGCCGCGCAGGCAGTCTATGACTGGTTGATCCAGCACCCGCATATCGACAAGGACCGGCTGGTCATTTTCGGCATTAGTTTCGGATCGTTTTTCGGAGCGCAAGCGGCCGCGCAGCTCGGCGACAAGGTGAAGGGCGCAGCGCTATCCTTCGTCTGCCACGAGCCTGGTTGCTACACGATCTTCAACATGGCCGCGCCGACGTTCAAGCTGCGGTTCATGTTCATGGCCGGATATGACAATGAGGAAGAGTTCGACGAGTTCATCAGTGAGTTCTCGCTCGGCCCGATCACCGACCAGATCAAATGTCCGATCCTTGTTCAGGGTGGGCAGGACGAGGAGCTTAGCCCGGTTGAGTGCTCGGAAGAGTTCGTGAACAAGCTGTCCGTACCCAAGAAGTTGGTCTTCTATGAAGGCGAACGTCATGCGATCGGCGGCGGGTCTGCGGCCTATCTGGGCGAGAACTGGTACACGATGCTGGCGGATTGGTGCCTGGATCGGGTGAACGACAAGCCCGCACCGAACGAATCCGTTCTCATAAACTCACTCGGCCAGGCCGAAGCGACGCCTTACTAGCGTCGCGAGTCAGAAAATCTCGGAGAATTCCGGCGCGACCGTCGTCGCAAATCGACGCAGCGTGTCATGGCGCACCGCGCGCGGTACACCCACGGTCGCGGGATGGACCATGATGTGATTGAAGCCGATGTCGCGCAGGCGTTCGACCTGCGCGGCGACGGTCTTCGCGCTGCCGACGAAATTATGGGCGGAGAACTTGTCGATATTCTCCGGCTTTGACAGCGCCAGGAGATTGCCGAAGTAGCGATTGAACTGCTCGTAGCCCTTGATATCGGTCCAGGGCTCGCTGTCGGCCTCGTAATGGGCGCTCTGGAGACGGAAGAATTCGGATAGATACTGACGGGCCAGCGCATAGGCCTCCTCGTCGGTGTCGGCCATCAGGCAATGTGCCACCACCGGACGACGGCCGCCATCGGCGAACCCGGTGCTTGCCGCGCCTTCCTCCCAGCTGGCCACCATCTTTTCCAGGATGTGGAAAGGGAACTGGCAGATGTTGAGGGGGGCGACCCCCATCTCCCCGGTCAGCCGTGCGCTTTCCGGGCTGCCGATTGCTCCAAACAGATGAATCCGCTCCGCCTGTGGCGTCGGCCGGATCCGCAGGGTGCGGCCGATATTGAAATGCTCGCCCGCATAGGTGAAAGGTTCACCGGTAAGCCCGAGACGCACAATATCGAGGCATTCGCGCAACCGGCCGCGGGCATGCTCCATATTCACGTCGAAGGCGTCATACTCCATCTTCGCGGTACCCCGGCCGACCCCGATGAACAATTCACCCTCGGTCAGGTTGCTCAGCATGGAAATTTCGCCCAGCAGACGAAGCGGGTGATACCAGGGCGCGACCAGCACCGAACTGCCGAAGCTCAGGCCCGGGCAATGGGCGGCCACATGGGACATGAACAGAAGCGGACTGGGCGTCGGGAAATAGTCCGAGAAGTGATGCTCGAGCATCCAGGCGCTGTCGTATCCGAGAGACTGGCCCAGTTTGCAGTCCGCGATGACCTCCTGATACAGCGCAGCGTCATCAAGGCCACTGGCGCCAACCGGCGCCACAACGAACCCGAACTTCAGACCGTCGGACATATCATTTTCGCGGCGTGCGCGCTCCCTGTTGAAAATCGTAGCACCCGCAGAACCCCAACCCCAGCCACTTTCCAATACGCCTTTTTCCGCGCGCAATCATTGACGCGGGGCCACGGGACCGCATTCAATACGGTAGCAAAAAGGGGAGCCACGCCATGTATATCGATCCGCAGATCAAAACCTTTATCGACGGCCTCGTCGAACTGAACATGCCACACCCGGTCGATCTCGGGATCGAGGGAGCACGAGACGGGTTCAGCCAGCTGTGGCAACAGGTCAATCCACCCTCGCGTGATAGCGTGAAGGTCGAGGACATCCAGGTCCCCGGCCCCAGCGGTGACATCCGCACGAAGGTCTATACCCCGGCGGGTGATGGCCCCTTCCCCGTGCTCGCATTCTTTCACGGTGGCGGTTGTTGCATGATGGCGCCCGAGGACTATGACGGCACCAATACGGCCCTGGCCGAGGATGCGGGCTGCATCGTGGTTGTGCCGGCCTATCGCCGGGCACCGGAAAACCCCTTCCCGGCGCCGCTGGAAGACTGTTTCGCGGTGTTCACCTGGCTCCAGTCGAACGCCGGAGAGATTGGCGGCGATTCAAACCGGATCGCGATTGCCGGTGACAGCGGCGGCGGTTATCTCGCCGCGGCCGTGGCGCAGGAGGCGAAGCGCAAAGGCGCGCCGCAGCCCCTCACCCAGATCCTGATGTATCCGATGACCGATATGGGAGGCCTGCCGCCCAGCCGGGTCGAGGAGACCATGTTCCTCGACGACCGTACCCTGCAATGGGTGATCGGCATGCATGTCGGTGAACATCGCCTGGATCCGCGCGCCTCACCCATCCTGGAGCCCGACGTCTCAGGTCTGGCGCCGGCCCTCGTGATCGCCGCGCAGATCGACCCGCTGCGCGACGAAGGTCGTGCCTACGCCTCGAAACTGCAAAACGCGGGCGTGCCCGTGCAGTACCAGCTGTATGACGGGGTGGTGCATGGCTTCTTCAACATGGGCGGGTTCTGCGATCAGGGAAATATCGCGGTCGCACAAGTGGCGGATACGCTCAAAAAGGCGTTCGCGAAGGGCTAGCCGGTCTCGGAATCGAATGTGATGCCGATCTTCATGCTCTATCTCCCGACTTATTTGGGCTGGTCCGCCACGGGCACGGCACCCTCACCCGTCTGGGCGGCAAAAATAGAGGTGTAGCCACCCGACCAATCCGGCGGCAGCAGACAAGGCCGCGGGTCATGCCGCGCCCATCGTGCCCGTTCGCCACGCACCACCTCATAGGCATGGCGCGAGGGATCGGGATGCGCGGTGTAGGCGTAAGCATCGCCGGCGGCGTAGGCATGCAGCAGCAGAGGTCGGCCGTTTGCGCGTTTGCTCGGCGGCGATGAATGGACCGTGCGGCAATTGTGGATCGTGATCGAACCGGCGGCCCCGCACAGCTCGACCGCGCCAGACGTATCGAGCGTCGCGTTGTCCGCCTCCGACAGGCACCCCGTCCAGCTGCCGTCGCCGTCATACTGGTCGAACAGAGGGCCATCATGACTCCCCGGCAGAACCGTTAGCGGACCATCCTCGGCCCCCGTGTCACGGAGGTAGATGCCTACGGTCAGGGGGGAATAGTTGGTGTGCGGGTAGAACTGGATGTCCTGATGCCAGGCGACCGTATCGTCGCCGCCATGCCATTTAAAATTCAGTTTTGAATGGTGATAGACCACGTCGGGCCCAAGCAAATCGGCCACCACATCGACGATCACACCGACCGCAACCTCCCAATATAGTGGGTGCTGCTCATCCGGGCGCTTGATGCGTCGGACCATCGGCGCGACGGCGCTGTGTTCCGGTGCCAAGTCGAAATCCGTATTGGAACGGGACACTTCCCGACTGCGCGCGACGAACTCATCGGTGACAGCGTTAAGCTTCGCGATGACATCAGCGTCGATCAGCCGGTCAACGAGCAGGTACCCGTCCGCCAAATAGGAATCACGCTGTTGCTGACTTAGAACCCGCAACGCCTGGGGCGTGTTTTCGATCATCACAATCTCCGAGCGCAAACGTTAACATGCTGATACAGCGACCAAAAACCGCGATCTCTCAGGATCACGCGGCATCTCATCGACCTTTCGGGCCAGACACGCCACATCGCCTAAGTTTCGTCGAAGAACGCGAGGACCCGGGTTTCCAGGCTCTCGCGTGGGGTGGCATTGGCCGACGCGGTGGGGTCGTCGAACGACGTGTGCAGCGCATAACGCGCACGTCCGTCATCGGCGGTATCGTAATTCTTGATCAGGATGGCCTCGCCGGGCGTCATGTCCGGGAAATAGAACCAGTCATTCTTCTGGTCGAATGATGCATGGCGGGTCTGCCCGACCCGGTTGTAGGCACGGCGCTCGACCGTGTGCAGATGGCCATCATCGACGCTGTCCCACGAACACAGCGCCAGCGGCCATTCCTCAATGGTGCCTGCTGTCGAGCGCCAGACATTGACGATGGCGAAGCGTTTCGCCAGCAGCGCCTCGGCCTCATCGCCCATCACCGCCTCGACCCGCTTTCGCGCCGACCAGTCAGTGTAGTCGGTGTGGGCCGCATTGGCCGGGTCCCGTGCATTGTGCGCCTCGCGCAGGCTCTGGGACGACGAGCGCCGGGTATGGTCGAAGACCAGCGCCCGCGCCGCACCCGTGTGGATACGCACCAGCGCCTCGGCCTCGGCGTTGTAGACCGCGGCCAGGTGGGCATCGTCCTGGAAATCTGTGACGGCCGTCGTGTGATCAACGAAGGCGAAGCCTTCGCGGTCGAGGGTGAATTCATTCGGCAGCAGGCGTGCATTGCGCACCGTCATCGCGCGAAACTCGCGTTCGCCTTCGAAGTTGGTGCGCTCTCCCGCCACATTGGATTGATAGAAAACCGGCAACTCGCCGGTGTCCACCAGATAGCCGATTGGCGCTTCGATGGTTTCCGCTGACATGCTCATGGCACACCCCTGTCGCTGTATTCAGCCGACAGACTAGGCGCCGCGTGGAAGCACACGCAAGTGCGCGCAGGCCTCGTTCGCGGCGACGGATCGAGCGTTCGTGCTGACAAAACAAAACAGCACGCTTAACCCGTCATTCGCACCCACCCAAAAGATGGATACAACGCCGGGGCGTGCTGTCTATCCAGTCACAGGCCGTCGAAACGGCCCAAACCGAAAAATGGTCCGGAGAACGGACCGGGCCTAAGCCCGGTCCCTCCGGAACATCAGATACTTAGGCGGCCGACAGATCGACGGCCTTCGGGCCGCGCTGGTCGTCCTGAACCTGGAAGTTAACCTTCTGACCTTCGGTCAGGGTTCCCATTCCAGCCTGCTCAACAGCAGTCACGTGAACGAACACGTCCTTGCCGCCATCGTCAGGAGCAATGAAACCAAAACCACGGGTGGTGTTGAAGAACTTTACGGTACCTGTAGGCATTTGTACTTTTCCAATCGTCGTATATCACGCAAACACCATGTCCGCGTGTTGAGACCAGCTTCGCCTGCTTATCCGGAGGTCGTATCGCCGCAACAGAATTGCGGAATTCGGCTCGCTCGAAGTCAGAGAGCAGATTTCATTGCGCGGAAGATGGGCCGGATCGGGCCCGATGGCAAGTAATCTCTTGTTTCTCTTAGTGGAATTATCGAACAAAGCCCGGGTTTAGCGGTGTTTCGGTACCTTTGTATGGGCAAATCGCGGCCTTGCAGCGCCCGAATAGAACGCTGACGACACCGATATTCTGGCTATTCGACCGATACAGCCGCCACACGCCTAAGCGGCGCGGCTGGCCTTTTTACGCTCGTGTTCCTTGAGGAACCGCTTGCGGATCCGGATCGATACCGGCGTCACCTCGACCAGCTCGTCGTCGTCGATGAACTCAAGCGCGTATTCCAGCGTCACCTTGATCGGGGTCGTGAGGACGATATTCTCGTCCGTCCCGGCGGCGCGAATGTTGGTCAGCTGCTTGGCCTTCAGCGGATTGACCATCAGATCATTGGCCCGCGCGTGAATGCCGATCACCATGCCCTCATAGACCTGCGCGCCATGGCCGAGCATGAGCTGACCACGTTCCTGCAGGTTGAACAGCGCATAGGCGCGCGCCATTCCGGTGTCGGTGGCGACAAGCACACCGCGCATGCGCTGGGCGAGTTCGCCCGCGACCCGCGGGCCGTAGTGATCAAACGCGTGATACATCAGCCCGCTGCCCGACGTCTGGGTCAGGAAGGTTGAGCGAATACCGATCAGGCCACGGGTCGGCACCAGATAGTCGAGCCGCACCCGGCCGTTGCCGTCGGGCGCCATGTTCTTGAGCTCTGCCTTGCGCGTGCCGAGCAGTTCCATCACAGAACCCTGATGCTCTTCCTCGATATCTACGGTCAGGGTCTCCCACGGCTCGTGGACGACACCATCGACCGTGTGGGTGATGACCTCGGGGCGTGAGATCGCGAGTTCGTAGCCTTCGCGGCGCATATTCTCGATCAGGATCGACAGATGCAGCTCGCCGCGTCCCGACACCTTGAAGCGGTCGGCGCTGTCGGTATCCTCGACGCGCAATGCCACATTGTGGAGCAGCTCTTCCTGCAGGCGATCGCGGATGTTGCGGCTCGTGACGTACTTCCCGTCCTGACCGGCGAAGGGCGAGTCATTGACCTGGAACGTCATCGAGATCGTCGGCTGATCGACGCTCAGAGGCGGCAGTGCTTCGACCGCCTGGGGGTCGCAGATCGTGTCGGAAATATTCAGCTTCTCGATGCCGGAGAAGGCGACGATGTCGCCCGCCGAGGCCTCTTCATGCTCGACCCGCTCAAGCCCGTGGAAGCCGAGGACCTGCAGCAGGCGGCCCTGGCGTTGCGCGCCATCTGCGCCAACCACCGTGACCAGCGCATTGCGGCGCACATGACCGCGCGCGATGCGGCCGATTCCGATCACGCCGACATAGGATGAATAGTCGAGCGCGGAGACCTGCAGCTGGAGCGGCCCATCGCGGTCGACCGCCGGCGCGTCCACCTGATCAACGATGGTCTGGAACAAAATGTCCATGTTCTCACCGCGCACGTCCGATGTCTCGGAGGCCCAGCCCTCGATCGCCGACGCGAACACGGTGGTGAAATCGAGCTGCTCATCGGTGGCGCCAAGCCGGTCAAACAAATCAAACGTCTGGTCGACAGCCCAGTCGGGGCGCGCGCCGACACGGTCGACCTTGTTGACCACGACCACAGGCTTCAGGCCCGCTTCGAGGGCCTTGCGCGTGACGAAAGCCGTCTGGGGCATCGGGCCCTCGACCGCGTCGACCAGCAGCAGGACGGAATCGACCATCGACAGCACACGCTCAACCTCACCGCCGAAATCGGCATGGCCGGGGGTGTCGACAATGTTGATCGCCCAGCCCTGCCACTCCAGCGCCGTGTTCTTGGACAGGATGGTGATGCCGCGCTCACGCTCGATGTCATTCGAATCCATCACCCGCTCGCGCCCGGCGTCTTCGCCATGGGTCTTCAGGGTGCCGGATTGGCGGAGCAGCTGATCGACGAGCGTTGTCTTGCCATGATCGACATGGGCGACGATCGCGATGTTGCGAATTTTATCGGCGGGAGCGGACATCTGGATATACCCAAAAAAAAGCGCCGCCATCGAGGCGGCCGGACAATATGGGCACGCGTTAGCACGAAACACGGGGTCGTGGCGAGGAACTTTGCTGCAACTGCGAAGAAGACGCCTAGAACTTGGCGGTGAGGCGCACGGAAACCGGGATGTCGATGATATCGCCGTCATTATTCCCGTTGTGAAATTCACGGAAACCGGAGACTTCGGAATCGTCCTGCCTCAGCTGGCTCCGGTAGTTCACGCCTGTGGATACTCCCAGCGCTATTGCATCGCTCACGTCGTAGCGAAAACCCGCTTGCAGGCCGACCATGTAGGCGAGCGAAGGCTTGTAGAAACCCACATCATCGATCACCACGCCATTGCTCGAATGCCGGAAATTCAGATCTATCGCGCTGACTTTTCGTGCGCCGATTGAGGCCCCGACGAACGGGTGAAAGCCGGAATCAAGGTCAAGAAATCGCCGAAAACCTGCGTTCGCTGCAAACTCCTGATAATCCTCGAACTCGCCGAACAGCGTCGAGCCAACGGCGACTGGAACACCGCCGAGCGTCCCCGTGAAGGTAAACAGCAGGGCGTCAAAGGACTTGCCCGCTGCCCGCATGTAGGACACGCCGCCAAAGAGTTCGGAGAGATCACTCACCCCGTAGTTGAGCTGAACACCGATTTCCTGCGGGGTTTCGAAGACATCGGAAAAATCGCGCTCTCGTACCTCGAAACCCAGCGCAGTCGAAAACGGCACCCCGCCGACATTCGCGGACTGAGTGAGAACTTCGGAGAATTCCCGCAAAACTGTTCCGCCAACCGCAAATGTTGTCCCCGCATAGGGCTCAACCGTCAGCCGGTCCCGCATCGGCAAACTGACAGACCCTTCTTCCGCGTCGGCCAGACTTGGTGCGATCAGCAGCAGTGAACTGAGGAACAGAAAGACACTCGCCGGTTTTCTCAGCCGGTTACTGCACGCTGTCACGGCGACTGACATCTTCAATTGCATTCAGAATAACTTCGGGCGTCGCCGGTGCATCCAGTTTCACGAAATGACGGTGGTCGGCCGTTCGCGAGACCGCATCGCGGATCGCCAGCCAGACCGAGATCGCCAGCATGAGCGGGGGTTCTCCGACGGCCTTGGACCGGAACACCGTGGGGAAACGGTTCGGCGCGTCTTCGAGAATATGCACGTTGAAGACCGGCGGCACGTCGCGGCTGCCGGGGATCTTGTAGGTGGACGGACCATGGGTGAGCAATTGTCCGCGGTCGTTCCAGACCAGCTCCTCGGAGGTCAGCCACCCCTGCCCCTGCACGAAGGCGCCCTCGATCTGACCAATGTCGATCGCGGGGTTCAGGGAGTTGCCACAATCCTGGAGCATATCGGCCCGCAACACCCGGCTCTCACCGGTCAGCGTGTCGATCACCACCTCGGCGATCGCGGCACCATAGGTGAAATAATAGAACGGATTGCCGATGAGGGACTTCGCATCCCAATGCAGACCCGGCGTTGAATAGAAGCCGGCCGCAGACAGCTGGACGCGACGATTGTAGGTCTGTTCCGCCAGTTCACTGAAGGACAGGCTTTCGTTCCCGGCATAGACCCGGTTCTGGCGAAACTCGACCTGATCCGCGTCGGTATCGAAAATCTCCGCCGCGACCCCGGTCATGCGATCCTTGATCGTGTTGGCGGCATTGAATGCCGCCATCCCGTTGAGGTCGGACCCGGACGACGCCGCCGTCGCGGACGTGTTGGGCACCTTGTCGGTGCGCGTCGCGGAGATCTTGATGTTGTCGAGATCGATCTGGAACACCGACGCGACGACCTGGGCGACCTTGGTGAACAGGCCCTGCCCCATCTCGGTGCCGCCATGGTTTAGATGCACGCTGCCATCGGCATAGACATGCACCAGCGCACCGGCCTGGTTCAGCTTGGGTGTGTTGAAGGAAATGCCGAATTTCACCGGCATCAGGGCGAGGCCCTTTTTGAGAGTCTCGTGGGACGCATTGAAATCGTCCACCGCCTTCGACATGCCGTCGAAATCGACCTCCGCCTGCAGCCGTTCGACCAGCGGCACGATGATGTTGTCCTTCACCGTCTGCTGATAGGGCGTCACGTTGCGCTCGTCGGTCCCGTAGTAGTTCACGGCCCGGACGTCATCGAGGGGCATGCCGAGTTCGCGCGCGATATGCTCCAGCATTGCCTCGATCACGATCATCCCCTGCGGCCCGCCAAACCCGCGAAACGCGGTGTTCGAGACGGTGTTGGTCTTGCAGGGATAGCCGGCCAGGCGGGCGTTGGGCAGGTGGTAGCAATTGTCGGCGTGACAGAGCGCGCGGGCCAAGACGCCCGGGCTCAGATCAGCCACATTGCCCGAGCGCATGCCCATCAGGATATCGACGCCATCAATCCGCCCCGTATCGTCGAACCCGGCCTCGTAGCGGAACAGGAAGTCATGACGCTTGCCGGTGACGATCATGTCATCGTCGCGGCGCAGGCGCAGCTTGGCGGGGCGGCCTGTGATAACGGCCATGAGGGCGGCGATCGCGGCAATGATGGTCGGCTGGCTCTCCTTGCCGCCGAATCCGCCACCCATGCGGCGCACCTCGACCGTCACGGCGTTGCTCGCGACACCCAGCGCATGAGCGACCCCGTGCTGAACCTCGCTGGGGTGCTGGGTCGAGCTGTAGACATCGAGATCACCATCGTCGCGCGGCACCGCCAGCGCGATATTGCTCTCGAGATAGAAGTGATCCTGGCCGCCACAGCGCAGTTCACCCTTGATCCGCCGAGACGCAGCCGCAATCGCCGTTGCCGGGTCGCCATAGGTGATGATCTGGGGCGGATAGGTGTATTGCTCGCGCTCCAGCGCGTCCTCGATCTCGAGGACCGGCGTCAGCTCTTCATATTCGACGACCACCTTTTTGGCAGCGGCATATGCCTGATCATATGTGTCGGCGGCCACGGCCACGATCGGCGCGCCTGCATAGTCCGCGAGCCCGTCGGCCAGGATCGGCTCGCCGTCGAAGATCGGCCCGACGTCGTTGTGTCCCGGAATGTCGGCGGCGGTCGCAATACCGCGAACCCCGTCCATCGCACGCGCGGCCGACACGTCGATCGACACGATCCGCGCATGGGCGTGTGGGCTGGTGACCAGCACAATCTCCTGGGTGCCCGGCAGCAGCGGCATGTCGTCGATGTAGCGCGCCACCCCCGTGACATGCCCGCGCGCACTGTCATGGCGGACGCTGCTGTGGACCGCACCCCGAATATCGCCGTCTGCGTTCATAGCGAAGTGACCTCAATGTCGTCAGCGCCTTCGAGATCACGATGCAGGCGCACGAACAGGTTTGATGCGACCCGCAGCCGATAGTCCGCGCTGGCCCGATGATCGTCGATCGGCTGGAAATCTTCGGAAACGGCAGCACCGGCGCGTATTGCGCTTTCCTCCGACCATGGCTGTCCGATCAGTGCGGCCTCGCACTGGGGCGCGCGCTTGGGCGTTGCCGCCATGCCACCGAACGCGATCCGCGCGTCGGCGACGATGCCGTCGGCGATGGTCAGGCGGAACGCACCGACCACGGCAGAAATATCCTGGTCGTAACGCTTGGAGACCTTGTAGCTGCGAAAGACCTGATCTGCGCCCAGCTTCGGGATGCTGAGCGAGGCGATGACTTCATCCGCCGCCAGATCGGTCTTGCGGTAATCGAGGAAGTAGGTCTCCAGCGGGATATCCCGGGAGCCGTTCGACCCGTGCAGGGTCAGCATCGTGTCGAGCGCGATCAGGCATGGCGGCGTGTCGCCGATGGGCGAAGCGTTGCCGATATTGCCGCCGAAGGTGCCGACATTGCGGATCTGGCGCGAGCCGATCCGGTGGACCAGCACGGCGAAGGACGGGAACAATTCCTCGATCCGCGCCATGGCCTCGGAATAGGTCACGGCCGCACCGAGCGTGATCTTCGCATCGTCTTCGTCGATGCGTTTCAACTCGGCGACATTCTGCGTAAAAATCGTGACCGGAAAGGCCTCGCGATTCTTGCTGAAGCTGAGCCCCAGATCCGTACCACCGGACAGCAACGGCGCGTCGGGATGCGCGACCCGCGCGCCAACCAGTCCGGCCAAATTTTTCGGTGCCAGGAACAATTGCCCCTGTGCCTCGTAGAGTTCTGCCGCCGCCGGTTCCGGGGACGCGGAGAGCGCGGGTGCCTCGGCCGGGCCCGAAGTTGCCGCGCGGGCCGCGTCGACAATCGATCGGTACCCCGTGCATCGGCAGAGATTCCCGGCCAGCGCGTCGTGAATGACCTCTTCCGTGACGGTCTCGCCGCTGTGGCGAAGGGCGTGCAGCGCCATCACGAAGCCCGGGGTGCAGAACCCGCACTGGGTGCCGTCTTCGGCAACGATCGCGGCCTGCACCGCCTCCAGCTCGCCGCCCCTGTCAGACAGGCCCTCGACAGTCGCGACCCGTGTGCCGTCCAGTTGCCCCATGGTCAGAAGGCAGGAATTCACCGCCTCGACCTGATCGGAACCGTTGCGCACCATGACAATCGAGCAGGCCCCGCAATCGCCTTCCGCGCAGCCCTCCTTGGTGCCCGTCAGGACTTCGTCTTCGCGCAGATATTCGAGCACCGTCCGCGTCGGGGAGACCGATGCTTCCGTACGCGCTTCACCATTCAGTATAAAATTGATCGCCAAGGCCGACCCCAAATTCGCCGAGGTTCCGTCCATGACCAGCGGTCACGCATGGAACAAACAACCTAGGATATCGCGCGCGCAACGGGTTGGCGAGCCCGTCGCGCGACGCTGACCCGACCCACCCGCACGTGATAAGATAGGCGTCGTCGAAACATTGATCCCCGCGCGCGGAAAATCACGCGTGGCGCACCTGGAGACCGAGCGAATATGACCCACGAAACCTTCATGCGGGCCGCGATCGCCCTGTCACAAAAGAATGTCGACGACGGCACCGGCGGGCCTTTCGGTGCCGTGGTCGTACGCGATGGGGAGATCATCGGCGAAGGCACCAACCTGGTGACCAGTGCGAATGACCCGACCGCGCACGCCGAAGTCGTGGCCATCCGGCAGGCTTGCGAGCGGCTGGGGACATACAACCTTGAGGGTTGCGTTGTTTATACGAGCTGCGAGCCCTGCCCCATGTGCCTGAGCGCGATCTACTGGGCACGCCTCGACCGAATCTTCTACGGCAACACCAAGGTCGATGCGGCGAAGATCGATTTCGACGACGATTTTCTGTATCGCGAAATCCCCAAGCCCATTAGCGAACGCACGATCCCGACCGAGCAACTTCTGCACGATGAGTCGATCGCCGCGTTCGACGCCTGGGCGAAGTCCGAGATCAAAATCCCGTACTAGACGGTTCAGTCTTCGAGATTCACCGGCGGGTGGACACTTTTCCGGCCGGACTCGCGGATTTCATCCTCGTCCCAGAACCCGATCAGGATGCCCGGCGGCTCGCCACCCGCGGCCATGCGGTTCACCTGCTCGGGTGACCGTGTGATCCGGGTGTGATGCTGGCGCGCCCAGGCAAACAGGGCCTCGTGCAGTTCGGCGCGGATGGCCTCATGCTCGGGCTCGGCACCGAGATCGACGAGTTCATCAGGATCGCTTTCCAGATCGAACAACAGCGGGCGGAAGCCCTCGGCGTGGATGTATTTCCATCGCCCGTCAAAGATCATCACGAGCCGCGCGTCTGCCTGATCGAGATCGAGATCGAGACGCGACTTGCGGGTCGAATAGTCATATTCCGAGATCGCGTAGTTGCGCCATTCCGTCTGGCGCCCTTCCAGGATCGGCACCAGCGAGCGCCCCTCCAAAATGTGCGGCTTGGCCTCCCCGCCCATCAGTTCGAGGAAGGTCGGGGCGAGATCGATCCCCTCGACCAGGGCGTCCGACGTGGTGCCACGAGTGGCGTCGGCCTCTTCGCGCGGATCGTAGATGATCAACGGAACCCGGGCCGAGGCGTCGTGGAACAGATCCTTCTCGCCGAGCCAGTGATCGCCGAGATAATCGCCATGGTCCGATGACATCACGATCATGGTGTCGTCCATCCGGCCGCTCTCCTCCAGATAGGCGAACAGGCGCCCCATCTGATCATCGAGTTGCTTGATCAGGCCCATATACGCCGGGATCACGCGCTCGCGCACTTCATCGCGCGCGAAGGCCTTGCAGACGCGGTGATCCTGCCAGGCCTTGTAGACCGGGTGGTCCGTCATCCGTTCTGCATTGGAGCGCACCGCTGGAATGATGTCCTCGGGGCCGTACATGTCGTGATAGGGCGGCGGCACGATATAGGGCCAGTGCGGCTTGATGTAGGACAGATGGCAGAGCCAGGGCTTGTCGCCCGCCTGCTCCATGAACTCGATCCCGCGGGTCGTCATGTAGGGCGTCTCGGAATGTTCCTCCGGCACGCGCGCGGGCTTGTCCGAATTCTTGAGCAGCCAGCCCGACAGAAGCGACCCGTCCTCATCCTCGGCGGAGTTCGCCCATTCCTCCCACGGGTTTTCGCCGCCGAGCCCCTGCTCCTTGAGATACTCGTCGTAGCGCGGGTTGATGTCGTAGTAGCCGTCGGGATGCATGCCGTCATCGCGCTCGAAGGGCGTAAACCCGCATTCCGCGGTGTGCACACCGATGATCGATTCCGGATCGATGCCCAGGCGCTTCATCCCCTCCGCATCGGGGATCATGTGGGTCTTGCCGACCAGCGCGCACTCCGCGCCGATTTCGCGCAGATGGTCGCCCAGCGTCGGTTCGCCCACGCGCAGGGGAAAGCCGTTCCAGGTCGCACCATGGCTGCGGACATAACGCCCGGTGTAGAAACTCATCCGCGACGGGCCGCAGATCGGCGATTGCACATAGGCCTTGTTGAACCGCACCCCGCGCGACGCGAGGCGATCGATGTGCGGCGTCTCCAGATGCGGATGGCCGTAGCAGGACAGGTAATCCCAGCGCAGCTGGTCCGCCATGATCCAAAGAACATTCTTCATTTTGCCCATAACAATCTCCTACGGACGGGCGTCCGTTACTCCATGAGTTTCGGCAGGAAGGTGGCAATTTCGGGGAGCCAGAACACCAGTCCCAATGCAATGAGATCCGCGACGATAAACGCCACAACTCCCTTGAAAATATGGCCAAGCTTGATGTCCGGCATGACCGAGCGAACGACGAAGACATTCATCCCGATCGGCGGCGTGATCAGCCCCAGCTCGGTCACCAGAACGACGAGGATTCCGAACCAGATCATGTCCACACCGGCCGCGAACAGCGACGGCAGGAAGACCGGCACGAGCAACAGCAGGATACCGATGGACTCGAAAACCATCCCCATCAGGATCGCGATGAACATGACGAAGATCACGATCTGGGTGCCCGTGAGTTCGAAATCCTCGACAATATCGACGAGGTCATAAGGCAGGCCAGACAGGTTGATGAACTGGGCAAACACCAGTGCACCGAAGATGACAATAAAGAGCGTCGCCGTCGTCTTGGTCGCCTCGACCAGCGCGTCGCGCCACTCGGGCAGACTGCGCAGGTGGCCGCGCATGAAGGCGATCGCCGCCGCGCCCACCGCACCGATACCCGAGGCCTCGGTCGGGGTAAACACCTTGCCGTAGATGCCGCCGAGCACGAGCACGAACAGCGCCAGGACCGGCCAGACCGCGCGTTGCGCGCGACGCGCCTCGGCCGGATCGAGAGGCTCGCCCGCCGGGCCAGCCTCCGGATTCAGGCGCACCACGACGGACACCGCTCCCATGAAGAGCGCCACCAGCAGGATGCCCGGCAACACGCCGGCGATGAACAGCTTGCCGATGTCCTGTTCGGCGACGATGCCGAAGATGACCAGCGGCACCGACGGCGGGATCATGATGCCGAGTGTGCCGCCCGCGGCGATCGTCCCCGACGACAGGCTGTCATGATATTTGTATTTGCGCATCGGCCCCATGGCGACGCGGGTCATGGTCGCGGCGGTGGCGACCGAAGAGCCCGACACGGCGGAGAAACCGGCACACGCGACGACCGTCGAAAGCGCGAGCCCGCCGCGGAACCGCCCGAGGCCGGAATAGGCCGCGGTGTACAAATCCTTCGACAGATCCGCGCGGTAGATGAACACGCCCATCAGGATGAACAGCGGGATGACGCTGAGGTTGTACGACATCGCGTCGTCCATGATCTGCTGCCCGGTCATGGACAGGGCGGGCGACCAGCCGCGCTGCAGCGCGAAGCCGACGAGGCCAACGAACAACGTCGCGAACCCGACGCGGAATCCGAAGAAACACAGAAGCAGGAGTATGCCGAAGCCGATTAATGCGGTGGTCACAGAGGGTCTCCGTGATCACCACGCCATTCGGGGTCGTCCTGGAGCATCAAACCCAGAATCTGGACAATCAGGCTGACGACGGAAAGACCGGCCACCGTCCCCACGACGACGACCAGCGGCCATTCGAGGACCACCGTGAAACTGCCGATTTCATGGGCTTCGATGGCGAAGACCGTCAACTGCCAGGCGATGATCGCCATCACCGCAACGGAGAATGACTGAACGAGAATCGGTTGCAGGCGCGGGAAACGTTTTTTCAGCCACGGCTCGAACAGCTCGACCGTGATGTGGCTGTCATGGGCATTGATCAGGCTCAGACCGCCGAAGATCGTCATGGCGAGCAGGAACTGGATCATCTCCGCCGCACCGAAGATCGGGGCGGTGAAGACGTAGCGTCCGATAACGTCGACGAAGGTCAACGCCATCATGACGAACAGCAGGATTGCCGATATGGCCTCCAGAACCGAGAGGATACGCGGCAGCACGGCGCGTGCGACGGACTGCATGACGTACCCTCCCCGATTCAGGAAGCCGGACGGGGCCTAGACCTAGAGCTTCGAGAGCGCGCTAACGCGGTCGACATAGAAATCATAGGCCGCCTGGCCGTCGATGCCCTTGTCCGTGGCGCGCTTGATCCAGCCCGCCGTCAGGAACTTCGAAGCCTCGGTCAACGCCGCCTCGAATGCCGGGTCGGCGTCATAGACCTTGATGTCCCACTCGGACTTGAACTTCGCGAGTGCCGCCTTGTCGCCATTGACCCAGAACTGGGCCGCCATGCGACCGAATTTCGGGCCGCTGACCGCTGTGATGGCCGCCTGGTCTTCCGGCGAAATCTCTGCCCACTTCTTCTCGTTGATGACGAAGGAGAAGCTGGTCGAGTAGATCCGGGTTTTGAACTGGGTCATCGACTTGGTGTATGGCCCCAGCTGGAATGCGGCGATCGACACCGGGCTGAGCCCGATATGACCATCCACCACGCCGCGCGAAATCACCTCGTTGGCCTGAACGGCCGGGCCGGCAACAACACCGACTCCGATCTTCTTCATCAGGTTCGCGACCGTTCCAGGCAACGCCCAGATCTTGCGGGACTTGAGATCATCGATCGAATTGATCGGCGTGTCATTCTGGCTGTAGACCTCGGCCGGCGTGATCACCCACATCGACAGGGCATGGACGCCCTTATATTCGTCCGCGAAGAACTTCTGATAGGTGTCCCACAGCGCCTCGGACATGGCCGGCGCATCGGCGCTCGCCACGAATGGGTTCATGGCCACCAGCGGTCCGGTCACCCGGTTCGCGACGAAACCGTTGAACTGAACAGCGGCATCGGCGATGCCCTTCTCGACCGAACCCCATTGCTCCGGCGGTGAAGCCAGTGACTTCGGCGGAATCTGGATCGACACGCGGCCGTCCGTCGCCTCCTCGACCCATTCGCCCCATGTCGGCAGGACCTGGGTGCACATGTAATGTTGCGGCGGCCAGAAACAGTTGGTCAGAATACGGGTTTTTGCCTGCGCGTGTGTCGGCAGCGAGATCGCTGCGGCCAGCACGGCGGATGCAAATGCCAAGCTTACGAAGAAACGCATAATCATCTCCCATGTGTTTGCGTGGGGCCGGTTTGTTCGGCCTCTGTTGCCGACAGAGTATCCGAGTCAAAATAGATTGATAAATCATAATAATTCATATCAACATATCTTCTTGATATGATGATCGATCCCAAACACCTGGTTCAGCTGACCGAGATTCTGGAGTGCCAGTCCTTCACACTGGCCGCCGAACGCCTGAACACCAGCCAGCCCGCGTTGAGCCGCATGGCCAGCGCGCTGGAGGCGCAGCTGGGCGCGCCGATATTCGCCTCCCGACGCAAACCCGTAACACCGACCGCGCTGGGGATTGAGCTCTCGAGTTACGGCCGCTCGATCCGCACCGCGACCGAACAGATTTCCGAACTCGCCGAACGGGTCGCCGCCGGTCAACAGGGCGAGCTGCGGATCGGCGCGCCGCCCTTCCACAGCCAGAGAGTCGCTTCGGGCTTCATCGCGTCCTGGCTCAAGCGCTATCCGGAAATCCGGATCGTCCTCCAGAACGGATATGCTCCGGCGCTGTTAAGCCAGCTCGTGGAAGGCCAACTCGACCTCATCATGGCGCCGGTGGATGTGATTGAAGGCATTCCGAACCTGATCGTCGAACGCCTGACGCGCGGAGAGAATGTGATCGTGTGCCGGGCGGGCCATCCGCTGCTCGCGGAAAAACAGATCACCACGGAGATGCTGTCCCATGCCCGCTGGATCACCCATGCGCGCGACAGCCTGCTCAATCGTGACACCCGCCTCGCGCTCACGGCCGTTGGGGTCGACTACATCGACCTGCCCGCGTTCGAGAGTAATTCCGCCGGTGCGATGCATGCGGTGATGGAAAACTCCGACATGCTGACGGTCCTGCCCGACCTGATCGCCGGCAATCTCGTCGATACCGGTGGATATGCGATTCTGCCGTTCCGGCTCCCGGGGCCTTACCGCCCCTTCGGCTATATCACCCACGAAGCGCGCCAGAACCCGGCGCTCATCGCATTCCGCGAGGGACTGGCCGTCGATATCGCCCGGGACTATTTGCGCGCGCAAGAGATCTGCGAGCAGGCATTCGCCAGCACCACCTAGTTTTCGCCGCCAAGATTTAGCAGCCTAATTCTCGATGATCACGTTGCCGAGCTGACCGCCCGACTCCACCCGTTCATGGGCGGCGACCGCTTCGAACAGCGCATAGGTGCCGTCGATCCGCGGCGCAAGCGCCCCGTCCTCGAGCACCCGGTTCACCCCGTTGTAGATGTCGGCGAACCGGGCCGGCGCCTGGGCATAGACCTCGACCATCCGGATCGTGATGTTGTTCATCATCAACGGATAGAAATCGACCGTCGGTTTGGGCTCGGACATCGAGGCGTAGGTGCCGATCACCCCACCATGGTGCAGCACTTGTGCCGAGAGATTGACGTAGGCGCCGAAGTCCACGTCGACCATGCGATCGAATTTCTGACCGCCGTTGGCATCCAGCAACGCATCGCGCAATTCGTCGCCGATCCCGAGTTCGCGATAATTCACCGCGGCGGCGGCGCCGTCCTCAAGCGCGACCCTCGCCTTCGCGTCCGAGCTGACCGTCGTGACGATGCGCGCCGCACCCGCCCATTTCGCGATCTGGATGGCGAGCGACCCCACCGCACCGGCACCGCCCGTCACCAGGATCGTCATCCCGTCGACCGGGCCGTCCGTCAGTAGCGCGGCATGCGCGGTCATGGCCGGCACGCCGAGCGCCGCGGCCGCGACGAACCCGGTTCGGTCCGGCAACGGGACGGCCTGGGCGGCCCGGATCGCGACATACTCCGCCGCCGTTCCGATGGCTCCCTGGCCGAGCCCATCGGTGGTCCGGTTGACGTTATAGGTCCAGACACGTTCGCCGACCCGCGCCGGGTCCACCCCGTTACCCACGGCCTCGATGACACCGGCACCGTCGGAATGGGGGATCGTGCGCGGCGCGGTCATCGGCCAGAGATACCCCGCCCGCGCCTTCACGTCGGACGGGTTCACGCCGGACGTAGCGACCTTGATCAGGACCTCCCCGTCGGCCGGGGCCGGATCGGGCAGGTCACCGAATTCGAGGACCTCGGCCGCCGGGCCGTGACGTGTGTAGGAGACGGCCTTCATCGCGCTGCCCCTATTTCTCCCACCAGTGGAGGGCATCCTGGCCCACGCCCTGGGTGCCGTTGGGACCGCCGCCGCCGGTACGCAGATACATCTTTTTGTCGTGACCGGCGCCGTACTTGCCGTCGAGGGCATCGACCAGCCAGTCGTGACACATCATGTGATGGTCATGGCGCGGCTGCGTCTCTCCGAACATGCGCGCCTGATGGTAAGTGTCCTCATAGACCCAAAGCTCCTTGGGTGCCTTGATCTTGTCGTAGAACTCGTAGACCAGCTCGACCGGGCTGCGGGAATCATACTCGCCGACGGTCATCAGGACCGGGCACTTGATGTCCGCCTCGCGCCCTTCAACGGTCATCTGGCTGACCCAGCCATCGAGTTCCTCCTCGCTCGATGCCCCCATCAGGTAGCCGAAGAGCTGTTTGTAGCGCGGCGAGAACGTGTCGAGGATGAAGTACTTGTCGAGAGCGGACGTCCACGGGGCCGCCACTGCCTTGATCAGCGGGTGTCCCGAGGCCGCGACCTCGAGGCCCCAATGGGCGCCCATCGACAGCGCATAGACGACGATCTTCTCCGCATCGACCTCCTCGCGTTCGGCCATGTACTCGGCGATCGCCAGCACCGCGCGTTCGTAATTGTCCGGCGTCAGCTTGATGCCACGCAGGTTCGACATGCCCTGACCCGGCCCGTCGATCACCAGCATGTGCATCCCACGCAGGTGCGACTGCATGATGCGCGGATCGGGATAGTTCTCCTTGGTCATGTCGCAGCCGGGGATGAAGATCACCAACGGCGCGTTTGGCTTGCCCGGCAGCATGTGGAAGTTGCACTGCAGTTCGACCCCCTCGAACGGCACTTCCAGGCGCTCAATCGGATACGGCGCGTGCTCGATCACCTTCTCGTAGTTGGCGATGCAGCGGCCATGCAGGTAGCGCTTCTCGTCGTTATTCTCGAGCACCGGATGCTGGGCCAGCGCGAAGGTGGACGAGGCGCGGTGGTAGAGCTCGAACGCTGTCGCGGAATGGCCCGCGGCGTCTTCCTCGGCCGCGACCCGCTCGAGCCGTTGGCCGATGCGCCCGAGATGTTTGGAAATCTGGGCGTGGCTCTTCACGCTCTTGGGCAGCGGCCGGCCATCCTCCTCCCAGTGGAAGACCTTGCCGGTCTCCTGCACGAGGTAATCGAAAATCCATTGCTGACGATCGCGTGCGAGACGGGGTTCGCGCATGGGTGAGGTCCTCCACAATTAACGTTACAATTCCGGACTTTGTGGAGACTCGACGGGAGTCGGCTCAAGCGTCGCGCGCACTGTGGAACTCGCTCGAATGTAAAAGGCAGCAAACGCCTTCAGTCTGCCGGCACGTCCAGAAGGCCGCAAACGCTCTCGAGCAGGTCGTTCCTGCTATATGGTTTACTCAGCACCTTCACCGTGTCCGCGCCTGCCACCTGATCGGCAATGGCTCCGGAATTGTATCCGCTGGTCAACAGAACCTTGATCGCCGGCTGCAGCCGTCGCGCCTCATCGGCAATCGCGACGCCGTTCATGCCACCCGGTAACACCACGTCGCTGAACAGCAGGTCGAAGTCCTCTGTCGCCTTTAACGCCGCGAGAGCCTGCGATCCGTTCGCCGCCTCGACGACTTCGAAACCGTGCTTTCGAAGGATTTGTACAGGTATCTCCCGCAGGTCGGGATCATCCTCGACGACAAGAATGCGCGCCGAAAGCGGCTCGGTACGCTCGGAGATATGCGATGCCGTTGTCGTCGCCTGCGGAATCCCAAGAGAGCGAGGCAGATACAACTCGACGACCGTGCCGCTGCCCACCTCGCTGGAAATGGCCAAATGACCCTTCGACTGTTTGGCAAAGCCGAACACCATGCTGAGTCCGAGACCGCTGCCTTCACCCACACCCTTGGTCGTGAAAAAGGGCTCCATCACTCTGTCCAGAATCTCCGGAGCAATACCGTCGCCCGTATCGCTGACCGTGACCTTTACATAGTCACCCGGCACCAAACTTCCATGCTGTCCCACCTCGGCCTCGCCGAGCACGGTGTTGCCTGTCGTCACCGTCAGACAGCCACCCGCAGACATCGCATCGCGGGCGTTGATCGTCAGATTAAGAATCGCATTCTCCAATTGATGTCCATCGACCATCGCCGGCCAGACGTCGTCGCCGAGATCCGCCGTGAGTTCCACGGTCTCCCCGATTGCACGCCGCAGCATGTCTTCGAAATTCCGGATCAGGACTCCGATGTCCGTCGTTTTTGGAACCAGGGTCTGGCGGCGAGAGAACGAGAGCAGACGCTGGGTCAGCGCTGCGCTCCGGTTTACCGCCCGGACAACCTCACCAATATGAATGCGCGCCTGGGCGTTGCTTCCCTCCTGGCTGAGCAAAATACTTGCCTGCTCCGCATTGCCCAGCATCACGCCGAGAAGATTGTTGAAGTCGTGCGCGACGCCGCCTGTCAACTGGCCCACGGCCTCCATCTTCTGAGCCTGACGAATCTGCTCCTCGAGTTGCCTGCGCTCGGTGATATCGACATGGGTGCCGACGATGCGGACCGGTTGCCCATCCTCCCTGGCAAGAAATGCGCGCGTCCAGATCGTTCGCCAGTCACCATCCTTGTGGCGCATTCGGTATTCTGTCTCCAGGGAATCGGCGCGACCGGAGATCCACTTCTCGACCATATCGAGGACACGATACTTGTCCGCGGGGTCGACCAGATTACTCCAGCTCTCCCGCTGCGGCGCGATTTCCTCGGGTTCGTAGCCCAACATGCGGCACCAGCGAGGGGAGTAGTACATCTCGTCGGTTCTCAGGTTCCAGTCCCACAACCCGTCATTTGCACCCCGCATGGCCAGGGAAAACCGCTCTTCGCTTTGCTGGAGGCTCTCGACATACGAATCGATCAGAGTTTCCTGCTTCGTGAGTTTCTCGTGCAGCTTCAGTTCGTCCACGACGATATCCGAGAGGTCCTGGAGGAACGCGGTATCCTCGACGGTGAAGTCCGGATGCGCCTCATAGTCCATCAGGCACACGGAACCGATATTGTGTCCCCCCTCCACCGAAATCGGCGCCGCCGCGTAGAACCTGAAATACGGCTTCCCCATGACCTGCGGGCTTTCTGAAAAGCGCAGATCGGCGGTCAGGTCCGGGACCAGAAGCGGCTCACTGCTCATGATCGTGTGGGAACAGAGCGATATCGAACGGGGGGCCTGGTCTGCCTTGATTCCCAAGCGGGCCTTGAACCAGACGCGGTCTTCATCGACCAACGTCACCCTGACCACCGGCATCTGATAGTGATCGCGGGCAATTCGAACGATGCGGTCAAACCGCTCATCCGCCGGGGTATCCAGAATCTTCAGGCTGCGAAGAGCATTCAGGCGTTCTGATTCGTTGCCGGGGACCGGATAATCTGCACGCTGGGCCATAAAACTCACCTGATATCGCGTGTGGGGAAATCGGTCCCTGCAGAGGTCAACGATCGGTCCCCTGGACTAGAATTATTCGGTGACCGTACCGCCCAAGCATTCTGAAATGCCGAAACATCAGGTTTAGAGGCGAACAGATAACGAAAAAATAGGGGCTTTGCTACCCCGCCGCCATGGTGAACACGATCTTTGAAGCGAATGGGAGCAGCGGCGCGCGGCCCCGGCCCAGGAGTTCGCTTCGACCGGCAGGAGTCGACTCAAGCGCGGATACGCTACCAATAACGCCAGATCGGCATGGCAACAGACCGACGGGGGAACATCCGTGTGTCGCCGTGCACGAAACACACGACGTCTGATTTATGGGAGATCGTCCGATGCCAATGTCCAAACGCCTGGGTGCAGAGTTCCTCGGAACATTCTGGCTTGTCTTCGGAGGCGCCGGATCGGCGGTCTTCGCCGCCGCATTCCCCGAACTCGGTATCGGGTTCGTGGGTGTGTCGCTGGCCTTCGGCCTGTCGGTCCTCACCATGGTCTACGCCGTCGGACATATTTCGGGTGGGCACTTCAACCCGGCCGTGACCCTGGGCCTGTGGGCCGGGGGCCGTTTCGATACCAAGGACATCATCCCCTATTGGGTGGTGCAGGTCCTTGGGGCGATCGCCGCCGCCGCTGTCCTGTTCTACATCGCATCGGGCGCCGCGGGTTTCTCGGTCGCGGATGGCTTTGCGGCAAACGGCTACGGCGATCATTCGCCGGGCGGGTACTCCATGGCCGCCGCCTTGCTCGCGGAGATCGTGCTCACGTTCTTCTTCCTGATCATCATCCTGGGCGCCACGGACAAGCTGGCGCCGGCAGGCTTCGCACCCCTGGCCATCGGGCTGTCCCTGACGCTCATTCATCTGATCTCGATCCCGATCACGAACACGTCCGTTAATCCGGCACGTTCGACGGGCCAGGCCTTGTTCGTGGGTGACTGGGCCACGGCCCAGCTCTGGATGTTCTGGGTGGCGCCGCTGGTCGGTGCGCTAATCGCCGGGGCCGTCTATCGCTGGCTCGGCGCGGGTAAGTCCGAGGCGTAAAGCCGGGGAAGCACGCGGCCCCTCCAGCGGCGCGTGCCCCGGGCATTCTGCCCGTTTGACGGACTTATGTTGCATTGCAGCATAATCGCGCCTATGTACGGTCAACACCGCCTGCGCCGGGTTTCGCCTCGGCCATCGGCGCACCCATAACAGGTCTTCGCACCTCAAAACCCCAACGCTGCGCGCGCCGGTCCTACCGACCGCCGGGCAACAGCGCGTGATTCGGACGCTTCATGATCTCATTCTCTGCGTATCGCGAACAATGGTTCGGCAACATACGTCCCGATGTTCTGGCCGGACTGGTCGTCGCACTGGCGCTCATCCCCGAGGCGATCGCCTTCTCGATCATCGCCGGGGTCGACCCGAAGGTCGGGCTGTATGCGTCGTTCTCCATCGCGGTGATTTGCGCCTTCACCGGTGGCCGACCTGGAATGATCTCTGCTGCCACCGCAGCAACGGCCGTCCTGATGGTGACGCTGGTCAAGGAATACGGGCTGCAGTATTTGCTCGCGACCACGGTGCTGGCCGGTTTGATCCAGATCGCCGCTGGCATGCTCAAGCTCGGCTACGTCATGCGGTTCGTCTCGCGTTCGGTCATGACCGGCTTCGTGAACGCGCTGGCAATCCTGATCTTCATGGCTCAGCTGCCGGAACTGCTCGGCGTGCCCTGGCTGACCTATGTGATGGTCGTCGCCGGGCTGGCGATCATCTACCTGTTTCCCTACGTCACGAAGGCCGTCCCCTCGCCGCTGATCTGCATCTTCGCGCTGACGGCACTCACCATGACGTTCGGCTTCGACGTGCGCACCGTCGGCGATATGGGCGAGCTGCCCTCGACCCTGCCGATATTCCTGCTCCCGGATATCCCACTGAATTGGGAGACCCTGCGGATCATCTTCCCGGTCGCCGCCGCCGTGGCCGCCGTGGGACTGCTCGAATCCCTGATGACCGCGTCGATCGTCGACGATCTGACCGACCAGCCCAGCGACAAGAACCAGGAATGCATCGGCCAGGGCCTCGCGAACACCGCGACCGGCTTCATCGGCGGCATGGCCGGTTGCGCGATGATCGGCCAGTCGATGATCAACGTGAAGTCCGGCGGCCGCGGTCGCCTGTCCACCTTCACCGCCGGCGCGGTGCTGCTATTCCTGATCGTGGTGCTTGGCGACTGGGTGAAGCAGATCCCCATGGCCGCCCTCGTGGCCATCATGATCATGGTCTCGGTCGGCACGTTCAGCTGGTCGTCCATCAAGGCCCTGCGGACCCATCCGCGCAGCTCCTCGATCGTGATGCTGGCCACCGTCGCCAGCGTCGTCTTCACTCACAACCTCGCCATCGGCGTGCTGGTCGGCGTGCTGCTGTCGGGTATCTTCTTCACCTGGAAGATATCGCAGATCTTCCGTGTGACATCGACCATCTCGGACGACGGCAAGGCGCGCACCTATGTCGTCGAGGGGCAAGTCTTCTTCGCGTCCGCCGGCGCCTTCAATGAAGCGTTCGATTTCCGCGAGGCGCTGGAACAGGTGGTCATCGACGTCAGCGGGGCGCATATCTGGGACATCTCCAGCGTGGCGGCCCTGGACATGATCGTCCTCAAGTTCCGCCGCGAGGGTGCCGACGTCGAGATCATCGGCCTCAATCAGGCCAGCGAGACCATCGTCGACAAGCTGGCCATTCACGACCGGCCCGGCGCGCTACAGCAGTTGATGGGACATTAGGATGTCAGACATGGAAAAGCTCATCGCCTTCGTCGACGGATCGGTCTACTCGCAAAGTGTTTGCGATCACGCAGCCTGGGTCGCGGGCCGGACGGGAGCCGCGGTGGAACTCCACCATGTCCTCGGTCGCCGCGAGGGCGGCAGCGAACGCGCCAATCTGAGCGGCAACATCACGCTCGGCGCGCGCACGGCCTTGCTGGAAGAGCTCACCGATCTGGATGCACAGCGGGCCAAACTCTCACAGAAGCTCGGCCGCGCCATCCTCGACGACGCCCAGGCGCGCCTGGAGGAAGACGGGGTCAAGGATGTTTCGGTGCGACTTCGCTCCGGAGACATCATCGACACGGTGCACGAGGCGGAGACCGACGCCGGCCTGATCGTCATCGGCAAGCGCGGGGAAGCGGCCGACTTCGCGAAACTGCATCTCGGATCCAACCTCGAACGCGTCGTGCGGTCCAGCAGCAAGCCGGTGATGGTCGCAGCCCGGGCCTTCAACCCCATCTCACGCTTCATGATCGCGTTCGACGGCGGCACCAGCTGCATGAAGGCGGTCGACCATGTGGCGCACAGTCCTCTGTTTGCAGGGCTCGCCTGCCGGTTGTTGATGGTGGGCGCGGAGAACGCAGAAAACCTCAAGGCGCTCGAAGATGCGCGCGCGATGCTGGATGCCAGCAGCTTCGCCGTCGATGCCGACATCATCAGCGGGCAGCCCGAGACCGTGATCTCGGAAGCCGTAGAGCGGGAGGGTATCGATCTATTGGTGATGGGCGCCTATGGGCACTCGCGCATCCGCAACCTGATCATCGGCTCGACCACGACCGAGATGGTCCGCAGCTGCAAGATACCGGTGATCCTGTATCGCTAGGGCACGCGTCGGCCAGATTTCAAGCATAACTATTTGTTATCAATAGAATTTCTCAGATGACTTCCGATCGCAACAAGCTTATCTGCCGTTACTATTTTTGTGCCCAGAAAATCTGAAAACCACAACATTCCCTCCCATATATGGTAGGCAGCGTTTCCGGCGCGCTGATTTTCAATCGCATTTGAAAACCAACATGCTTGCCGCCGGGGCATCCTCTGGCCGGAGCGTAATCAGGTCCGGACGCCGGGGTGAGAAGAGCCCGGAAACGGTCGCGCGCCGACGCAGCCATCGGCATTCTGCCCGGGCGCAACATTTGGAGCGAAGGCATAGAATCACGATCCGAGATCCGGGGCCCCGACCAGCGGGCCGGATACGAAAATTTGCGCCGCGCAGCCGCGCAATACAGGACGCCGTCTTTCACGCGGAGTCTGAGCCAGATTATCTCGTCCTTCGGCGGTTTTTTCGCGGCCTGTGCCGCGATGTATGCGCTTTGGGACGTGTCCTACGCGATCACCCTCGCGCTGTCGCCGCTGGCCGGCGGCTTTCTGGTGCGCGTGTTCATTATTCAGCATGATTGCGGGCACCGCGCGTTCTTCCGCTCGGCCCGTGCCAACAACATCCTCGGTTTCGTCTGCAGCCTCCTGACGCTTACGCCGTATACGGCCTGGCGTCGGCAGCATGCTGCGCACCACGGCATCTGGAATGATCTCGACCGCCGGCAGAGCGGTGTCGATCTCTATGCCAACTGCCTGACAGTGGCCGAGTATCATGCGCTGAACGGTCGGCAGCGTTTCTGGCACCGCTTCACCCGGCACCCGTTGTTTGCAAACCTGATACTGCCACCCTTCGTGTTCCTGTTGTTTTACCGATTCCCCATCGACATGCCCAAATCATGGCGCGTTGAACGCCGCCTGGTGCACCTCACGAGCCTCATCATCTTCGCCGGATTGGCAAGCCTGGGGCTGCTCCTGGGCTATGCGCATGTGGCTGTCGTGCAATTTTCGGCGATGGCGTTCACGGCGATCATCGGTGTCTGGCTGTTCTCGGTGCAGCACCGGGGGGAGCAGACGGAATGGAGCCGTCACGACACATGGGATGCGACCAGGGCCGCGCTGCAAAGCTCCAACTTCCTTCGGCTGCCGCGAATTCTTCAGTGGTTCACCGGCAATATCGGGTTTCATCACGTCCACCACCTGAACAGCCAGATTCCGAACTACCGGCTTCAGGAGTGTCACGAGGCAATCGCGGAACTGCACAACGTGCGGCCGATGTCACTGCGCGAAGGCTTCACCGCCATGCGGATGACACTCTGGGACGAGGACCGCGGCCGCATGGTGACATTCCAAGACGCGACCGTTGGTCGCTAAGAGTGCAAAGGCATCGACCTCCTGGTGAGGAGCGCCTACGGCCACTCGCGGATCCGCAACCTGATCATCAGCTCCACCACGACCGAGATGATCCGCAGCTGCAAGATGCCGGTGATCCTTTACCGCTAGGCGCGTTGCCGCCCCCTACCGCTAGGCGCGTTGCCGTCCTGTATCGCTAGGCGCGTTGCCGTCCTGTATCGCTAGGCGCGTTGCCGTCCTGTATCGCTAGGCGCGTTGCCGTTCAGGCGGCGGCCGCCGCCTCGTCCAACCGGCGTATCATGTCATCCAGGTTCGGAATCTCCGTGTAGTCCTCGCTGAGCGCGCCGGAACCGGCCGGGCTCTTGCAGGTGAAGAAGCGACACTCGGCCCCGAGCAGGCGTATGCCGTGGGGGACGCCGCGCGGGATGTACACCAGGTCGCCCGGGCCGATGATTTCCATCTCGTCGCCGAGAACCGTCGCGAGCCGCCCCTCGAGCAGGTAAATCCACTGTTCGTCGGTGGGATGAACATGGGGTGGCGGCGCGTCGCCGGCCGCATAGGTCACAACGCCGGCCTTAATCAGCTCGCCGCCGAACTGCTTCATCATGATGTGCGGGCGGGCGCTATCCGGTGTCGGTTCCATTTCGTCGCCTTTGTAAACAGGCATAAATTCTCTCCTCTGTTTCGAATGACTTGTTCTTCGCGACAATCATGAGCCAGGAACGCTGATTTGCTCAACCCACATGGGAGCGGTGAGCAGCGATAGCGTTCGCCTTTGTGTCCATGGTGTGTCCATAGTCGACCATGGACACAAAATGAGAGACATCGATGCCCAGGACAAAGCTGACCGCCGACAAGATCAAACGCCAGGCCCTGCCCGCCAGCGGTGCTGTCGAGTTGGTGGATACGGAGGTCCCCGGCCTGATCTGCCGGATCACGCGCGGTGGGGCGAAGACCATGGCCGTCAAAGGGCGGATCAAGGGCGGCCCCACATTCCGCATCAGCCTCGGGGCCTACACCCTGCGACCACTGGGCGGGAACGACGGCTGGCGCGCCCGCGCACGCGTGATCATGGCCCAGGCACGGGATGGCCACGATCCCCGCATCCAGAAACCAGTTCACCCGCCTCTCCCCAAGGCACGAGTCCGCATCACGCCTCCCAGCGGCGACATCCAAAGCCGTGTCGCCGCACTGATCCCGGCGATCGTTGCCGCCGCGCCGCGCATCGATGCTGACGGGGAATTGCCGGCCGACCTGCTCGAGGCGCTGTTCGAGGCCGGGCTATTTCGGCTGCTGCTGCCGCGCGCGATCGGTGGTGCGGAGCTGCATCCCCGCGAGTTGTTTGAGCTGATGGAGACGATTGCGGCGGCCGACGGCAGTGTCGCCTGGTGCCTGGCACAGGCGGCGGGCTGTTCGATGGCGGCAGCCTATCTCCCGCTGGCGGCAGCAGATCAGGTGTTCGCCGATCCACGCGCCGTGCTGGCCTGGGGACCGGGACAGGGCAAGGCCGTCATCGTCGATGGCGGCTACAGGGTCACCGGTGTGTGGAATTTCGCCAGCGGGGGGCGGCATGCAAGCTGGTTCGGCGGGCGCTGCCGCATCGCCGGACCCGGTGCTGGGCCTGACGGCGAACCGCAATCTCAGTCTGACGGCACGCCGCTCCAACGCACACTGTTGTTTCCCCGCGCGGACGTGACCCTCACCGACACATGGGACGTCATCGGACTGCGCGGCACCGGTAGCGACCGCTACGCCGTCACCGACCTGTTCGTGCCCGACGCATTCGGCTTCGCACCGGACTACACGCTGGTGCCGCAGGCCGATACGCCACGCTTTGCCGACGGCACCCTCTATCGGCTGCCCGCACAGAGCGTCTATGGCTGTGCCTTCGCCGGCATCGCGCTGGGCATCGCGCGCGGGGCGATGGACGCGTTCGAGGCACTTGCGCGCGACAAGGCGCCGCGCGGCGGCGCGCCGAGGCTGCGCGAGGATGCCGTCGCGCAGTTCGAGGTTGGCAAGGCCGAGACCCGGCTGCGCGCCGCGCGCGCCTTCGTGCGCGAGACTGCCGAGACCCTGTGGAATGACGTGGCGGCCGGCGGCAGCTATACGCCCGACCATCGGATCGCCATCCGCATGGCGGTGACCCATGCGATCCACGAGGCGAAGGACGCGGTTGGCGCAGTTTATCATGCGGCGGGGACGACGTCGGTGTTCGCCAGCCAGCCGTTCGAAAGGCGTCTGCGCGATGCCAACACGGTGACCCAGCAACTGCAGGGCCGCCTCGCCTTCTTCCAGCTGATCGGCCAGCACCTGCTCGGCCTCGATCCCGATATCCGGCTCGTCTAGGCGGGAATTTCTCGTTTCCGGGACGGGAGAGAGCCTAGTCAGTGATCAGCGTGACAATACCGAAAATATCCGACCGGGTAGCCAACGGGTATCGGTCTCTTGTTGCCGGGGTCGAGGGCCATTCGCAGATACGCAACCAGTTCATCGGTTCGACCACGACCGAGATGGTCTCAGTTGCAAGATCAATCCTGCTTGGCCGCACTATCCATCGTTTTGCCATTCCCGTTCAATTCAGAGTTCTTTTCTGGCAATGCATTTTTCGGATTCTTAGCCTCGCCCAGTTCCTTGAGTGCTGCCATGCGCTCAGAACGCTGATGCTTGGCAACATACCACTCTCCAAAAAGCGTTTCGATAAGCTGAATCAGTAACTCGGCTTCTTCCGGTTCAACAGGAATGATTAGATTAATATCCCGCTGCATGTGCGCGCCGATGTTTCCGACATGCCGAACAGCATCTATCGCTTCCCAAGATTCAGCATCGACTTTGTCTTTGATGGCTTCAATCTCCTGAAAGAGATTTGGCTTATCAGCCACACCCCAAAAATCCCTGATCATCCCTTGCAAACAACGCCTGCTGAGAGTGGCCGAAGCTTTGGGGCTAAGTTCGACAATCCGGCAAGCCTCGCTGTAGTCTGCTACGAGTTCGCCCGGGATATAATTAGGCTGCGGCTTGGCTAAAGATTCCGGCATGAGTTGCCACAGCTGATCGACCTTCATATTTTGCCAAGGACGCTGCATCGGTCCGGAAGGGCGCAAAAGGTGCACGGTAAGCGCAAGCTGGCGACATTGCTCGTTAGGACACGCCAACGAGGTGACCCTAACTCGTTTGGAACCATCGGCCAGTCGTTTGCCGTGGAAGGGCAAATGTACTTCTTCCGAGTGTATATCATCATCCTGCAGGATGATTTTGTGATCGCAGTATGGGCAAGTCCAGTTAATCGCCATCAGCTGTTTTCCCGCGCTTCATGTTTCCTTAAAAACGATTCTAGCATCGCATTTGGAGCTGCATCGTCGCTCGATATCGGTGACGAAGGCCGAAATAACGCCTGCGCCACGACCAATTGTGTATCTCGACTTAGCTGCTCGGCGCCCGACATGTGTATCCACGTATCAAGCATAGTCAGGCGTTCTGCCGCATCGAGTCCTAAGTGGCGTTCCGAAAGGAACGCCCGCAACAGCTGGCGGAGCAACCAAAACACAAGCGCACCGGGAACGCCGATCGAAACCAAAACTACGATCAAGCGTATCCAAGGATTCTGTTGGGCGGCGGCCACGGATACCGCATTCGAGGCTTCTACCGGATTCCGAGACAGCAATTCGAGCAACGCGAGGCTGATCGATGAAGTATCCCGAACTACATCGGCCAACTGAGGTATGGCAAACTTGTAAAAGCCGATCGCAGACGCAATTCCGCAAATCATCCAAGCACCGAAGATCCAATACGAGTTGCGCTCATGGACCCTGTGCTTGTTTGCCCAATTAATTCTCGATTCACTTGTAGCTACACTCGCCTCAACAGATTGCTGCCACCCGGTAATGCGTTGATCGAAATCTTCCTCGATTTCTACAGCTTTATCCGTGAGGGCGTTTGAGCGCTTGTTGACCGTTTCGAGTTGTTCACGAATCCCTTCAATTTGCTCACGAAAGCCATTGAACGTAGCATTGACCGCTCTCTCACCAGCTTCAGTTTCAACCGAGTTTTGGCGAATAGTACGGGCCATAGCCGCAAGCCCTGCCACGGCATTATTGACGGAAATATCACGAACTGAATTAGGCGCGTATTCGACCAATATTGCTGTTCCGTCAGAAAACGGACGCAATGCTTGTTCAATTAGATTTCTAGCGTCCGCTCCGGACGGAGCGCGCACGACTTGCTCGCTAGCGACTTCAAGCTCAGAAAAATAGCGGTCTTGGTGTCGAATGGCCTCTTCCACCAGCAGAGACTGGCTGTTGCGGCGAGCATGGTTTCGCGAATGCATCCATTGCTGAAGAGCCTTCTGCGCAAATGCGGCGAACTCATCTGTCGTTACAAATCGCTGCTTTGTGTCCCCATCAATTTCGAGCAAAACCGGTGGCTCGAGTCCGAGTTTAGCCATTTTCCAGCCCCCTATAAACGCAAACCACTCACTAGTGTCATCAACAAGTACTTCTACATTAACGCGTAATGACACATTGACGTAAATGACAGGTTGGCAGGAATTAAGACTATGGGGAGGTGAAGGCCGTTCACTCTCGTGGGGATAGAACCACTAGATAAGCGTCATGATGGTCATCGCGTCACAACACGCCCTCCGCCCCTATAAGACGCGCACAGCGATTTTTACGACCCTCTGGCGCATCATGAAGGCCCTAGTGTCCGAGACGAGCTGCAGTTCCGGGACTTACGCCGCACGGCCGCAAGCGAAATAAGCGCCAGCGGAGCTCAAATTCATTCCGTAACCAGCCATACACCTAGTTCAGATATGGCACGAGTCTACGTAGTACCGAACAAAGATGCGGCGCGGTCAGCCCAGGCCGCATGCAAGCGGAACAAAAATTAAAAGATCTCAGCCCCGAGATTAAAAGTTGGTATCCCCAACGGGTTTCGAACCCGTGTCTCCACCTTGAAAGGGTGGTGTCCTAGGCCTCTAGACGATGGGGACGCCGGGGCCGTGTCCAGCGCAGTCGAGATAACGACTGGGCGCGTTGAAATCAACCCCGCACTGCACAAATCGACAGATGCGTTCATGCTTTGTGGGTGGTATCGGAATTCATCCACGCCCCAGCACGCGAAAAACTCATGGCCCAGACTCCCGATCCCCTCGGCGAACGCCTCAGTGAACAGCTCCGCGCGACCCACCAAACGACCTGGGACGCCGCGGTCGAACATCGCTTCGTGCGCGAACTCGTGGACGACACGATCGACGACACGGTCTATGCCCGCTACCTCACCCTGGACTACGGGTTCATCAATGATCTCACGGGTGCGGTCGGCCATGCGGTCGCGGTTGCACCGGGGATGCCGGAGAAGACCCGGTTCGCCCAGTTCCTCGGCGTCCTGACCGACGAGGAAAACGACTACTTCCTGCGCAGCTTCGCCGCCTTCGGCCAGCCCGCGCCCACATTCGACAACCCGCTCAAGCACCCGGTGCTGGATGACTTCGCCGCACTGATGGCGCGTCAGCGCACGGCGGGAACCTATCTCGACATCCTCGCGGTTCTGGTGCCGGTGGAATGGGTCTATCTGAGCTGGGCTTCGAATGCCGTCGCGCGCGGGGATGCGATGCCGGAACGATTCTATCTGTCGGAATGGATCACGCTGCACGCATTGCCCGAGTTCAGGGACTTCGTGGAATGGATGCGCGCAGAGTTCGACCGCGAGGCAGCCGCGGCGGACGCCGCATCACGGCAACGGGCTGAAGCGGCGTTTGTGGACGCGTTGATGCTGGAAGCGCGGTTCTTCGAGGCCGCCTACGAGGCTTAGCCGTTTCAGACGGCCGCCGCGTCGTCGATGATCATCTGCACGTCGTTGCGGCCCTGCCAGTCGTCCGGCCGCAGCTTGCCGGCCAGCTGAAGTGCCAGCCCGTCGGTCTGCAGCAACGCATCACCCAGGGGCTCGCCCGCCGCGCGGAAGGCGATCGCCTTGAGCCGCCCGCCATCGGGTCCCGAAAGGAAGCAACGCACATGCCCGGCGCCGACCACGTCGGCCTTGGCCACGCGCACCGACGGCAGCATGAAGCGGGGCTCGGAATTACCTGCGCCGAACGGCGCAAGCCTTTGCAGGGACTCAACAAACTCCGGCTGCACACCCTTGACCGCGACCGACCCGTCGATGCGCAGGGTCGGGATCACGGCGTTCCGAGAGAGGTCATTGGCGACCCGCTCGTCCAGAAAACTCTGCAGCTCGCCGAGCTTGTCCCGGGCGACCGTCAGCCCCGCCGCCATCTTGTGGCCGCCGCCATTCTCCAGCAACCCGGCCTGGCGCGCGGCGATCACCGCGCTGCCCAGGTCCACGCCTTCGACCGAACGCCCCGACCCCTTGCCGATGTCGCCCTCGAAGCCGATCACGAAGGCCGGGCGGTTGAAGCGTTCCTTGAGGCGTCCGGCGACGATGCCGATCACGCCCGCATGCCAGCCGTCGCCCGACGCGAGGATCAATGCTGCGTCGGTGCCGATCTCCTCGGCCTGGGCCATGGCCACATCGAGCACCCGGGCCTCGATCTCGCGTCGCTCGGTATTCCACTCATCGAGCTTCCCGGCAAGCTCGGCCGCCTCGGTCGGGTCCTGGGTCATCAACAGCCGCGAGCCCATGGGTGCTTCACCCACGCGGCCACCCGCGTTAACGCGCGGGCCGAGCAAAAATCCGGCGTGATACTCGGTCAGGCGGGAATCCACCCGCGCCACGTCCGCCAGGGCGACCAGGCCGGGGTTCTGCCGCTTCGCCATAACCTTCAGGCCCTGGGTCACGAAGGCCCGGTTGAGGCCGATCAACGGCACCACGTCACACACGGTGCCCAGCGCCACCAGGTCCAAAAGCCCGAGCAGGTCAGGTTCCTTGCGATCGTTTGCGGCGTACCAGCCCGTTTCGCGCAGCATCCGGTTGGTCGCGATCGCGAACAGGAACGAGACGCCCACGGCGGCGAGCGCGCCCTGCCCGCTCGTATCGTCGAGCCGGTTCGGGTTGACCACCGAGACCGCGCGCGGAAGCGCGGGTTCGGCCACGTGATGATCGACCACGATGATGTCGAGCCCCGCGTCGCCCGCCGCCTCCAGCGGCTCGAACGCGGTGGTGCCGCAATCGACGGTGACGACGAGGCTTATGCCTTCGGCCCGCAGGCGCAGCATGGCCGGGGTGGTGGGGCCGTAGCCCTCTTTCATACGATCGGGGATGTAGACCCGGGCCGGCACGCCCACCGCCGACAGGAAACGCGCGAGCAGCGCCGACGATGTCGCGCCATCCACGTCATAGTCACCGAAGATGCCGATCGATTCCCCGTCCGCGATCGCCTTGACCAGGCGCGCGGCGGCCTCCTCCATCCCGATGAGGCTTGCCGGGTCGGGCAGCGCATCGCGCAAGGTGGGGTCGAGGAAGGCTTCCGCGGCGTCGAGGTCGATCCCCCGCGCGGCCATCACACGGCCGACGACTTCCGGCAGGCCAAGACGCTGGGACAGCGCAAGGCCGGCGCGATCGTCGGCGCCTCGCATCACCCAACGGCGGCCGGTAACCGATTTCGCGACGATGACGTCCGCGGCGGACGTCTCACTCGAAACCGGTGCTCCCGCCGTGGTCATGCCTGAGCCATATCGGGATCAGTCGTCCCAGCCGGGCTTGCGGGTGAAATTATGCTTGGTGATCACCTCGCGCACGGTGCCCGTGATCGAGCGCATGACGATGGTGTGGGTCTCGCAACCACCGGGGAACTTCCGCACGCCCTTCACCATGGCGCCGTCAGTCACGCCCGTGGCCGAGAAGATCACATCGCCCGAGGCCAGGTCGTCGCGGTTGTAGATGCGGTCGAGGTCCTCGATGCCGAGCTTGCGCGCGCGGCCGATCTCGTCGTCGTTGCGGAACAGGAGCTGGCCCTGAATCTGGCCGCCGATGCTCTGCAGTGCGGCTGCCGCAAGGACACCCTCCGGGGCGCCGCCGCTGCCGAGATACATGTCGATCCCGCTGTCGGGATCCGACGTCGCCATCACACCGAAGATATCGCCGTCGGAGATCAGGAAAATACGCGCGCCCGCATCGCGGACAGACCCGATCAGGGCCTCATGGCGCGGCCGATCCAGGATGCAGACCGTCAGATCGCCGATATCGCAGTCGCGCGCCTTCGCCAGCCGATTGAGATTCTCCACCGGCGGCGCGGTGATATCGATGATGCCTTCTTCGTAACCGCCACCGATGGCGATCTTCTCCATGTACACGTCGGGCGCATTCAGGAAATCGCCGTCCGGCGCCAGCGCCAGGACCGCCAGCGCGTTCTCGTTGGCCTTCGCCGTGATCGTGGTGCCCTCGAGCGGATCGAGCGCGATATCGATCTTCGGACCGCCCGCGCCGACCTTCTCACCGATATACAGCATCGGCGCCTCGTCGCGCTCGCCCTCGCCGATCACCACGGTGCCGTCGATGTTGAGCTTGTTGAGCGCCGTACGCATCGCGTCAACCGCCGCGGCATCCGCCTCGCGCTCGTCGCCACGTCCGACCCATTTCTCTGCTGCGATGGCGGCGGCTTCGGTCACCCGGACCGCCTCGATTGCCATGTTGCGGTCCATCACCGCCTCTGTTTGGCTGGTCATGAAACCCCCCTTTTCCGTGTTCGTTCAATTGGCCGCTAAAACGGCTCTGTTTAGATCAATGATTCGATTCTGATCATTGTCGGCTCTTCGACAACGGAATCCAATGCCTCGATGCGTTCGAGGGTGCGCCGCATGGCAGCTTCCTCGCATTCATGTGTGTTCAGGACGATCGGCACGGCCTCGGTGCTGGAGCGCGCGCGCTGCAGCATCGATTCAATCGAGACCGCCTCGTCGCGGAATGCCGCGGTCACTTCGGCGATCACGCCCGGCTGATCGGAGACCATCAGGCGAATGTAATAGGCGCCGATATGACGCTCGATCGGCGCTGCCTCCGCGTCCGTCAGCTGCTCGACCGGCACACCGAATGTGGACACCGCGAACCCGCGCGCCACATCGACGATATCGGCCACCACGGCGGATGCCGTCGGTCCGCCGCCGGCGCCGCGGCCCTCATACATCGTGTCGTCCACGAAATCGCCATGGGCCACGACGGCATTGTAGGCACCCTCGACATGGGCGATCGGCTTGTCCTTGCGGACCATGCAGGGATGGACCCGCTGCTCGAGCCCGTGATCGGTCATCCGCGCGCTGCCGAGCAGCTTGATGCGGTAGCCGAACTCCTCGGCGTAATCGATGTCCTCGAGCGCGACCTTGCGGATGCCCTCGGTGTACACGCCCTCGAAATTCACTTTGGTGCCGAAGGCGAGGCTCGCCAGGAGGGCCAGCTTGTGCGCGGCATCGATGCCATCGACATCGACGCTCGGCTCGGCCTCGGCATAACCGAGCTTCTGCGCATCCGCGAGAACCGTCTCGTAGGACAGGCGCTCTTCGCGCATCTCGGTCAGGATGTAGTTGCACGTGCCGTTGAGGATCCCATAGACCCGCGTGACCCGGTTGCCCGCCAGGCCCTCACGCAGCGCCTTGACGATGGGGATACCCCCGGCAATCGCCGCCTCATAGTTGAGCGACACGCCCGCGGCCTCGGCCGCCGTCGCCAGCGCGTTGCCGTGCATCGCCAGCAGGGCCTTGTTTGCGGTCACCACATGGCGTCCGGCGGCGATCGCCGCCTCGCACACGGCCTTGGCGGGCCCGTCCTCGCCGCCGATCAGCTCGAGCACCAGGTCGACATCCGCCTCGCGCGCCATCGCGACCGGGTCGTCATACCATTCGTAGCCATCGAGGCTGACGCCACGATCCTTGCTGCGGTTCTTCGCCGACACAGCGACGATATCGACGTTTCGTCCGCCCCTCTGGGCGATCAACGCGCGATGCTCGGTCAGGACCTGAACGGTCCCCGCTCCGACCGTTCCCAGACCCGCAATCGCAACACGTAATGAATTCGACATATCTCGACCTGAATTAGGGGCTATTTCGCGGCGACGGACATTTGCGCGGCATCACCCGCATCGGCCAATGCCTTGTCCGGATCGGCAAAGAGCTGACGAATACTGCGGATTGCCTGGCGTATGCGCTGGGTGTTCTCAACCAGTGCGATCCGCACATGGCTGTCACCATACTCTCCAAAACCGAGGCCCGGCGAGACCGCCACATGGGCGTGTTTCAGCAGGAGTTTTGAAAACGCAACGCTACCGAGCGCGGTGAAGGGTTCCGGGATCGGCGCCCAGATATACATGCTTGCGGTCGGCGTCGGCACGTCCCACCCCGCACGGGTGAGCCCTTCGACCAGGACGTCGCGCCGCTCGCGGTAGATCGCGCGGGTTTCCTCGACGCAATCCTGCGGGCCGTTCAGGGCCGCCGTCGCCGCCACCTGGATCGGCGTGAACGCACCATAGTCGAGATAGCTTTTGACCCGGGCGAGCGCGGCGATGAGTTCGGGGTTGCCGGCCGCGAAGCCGATGCGCCAGCCCGGCATCGAGTAGGTCTTGCTCAGCGACGTGAACTCGACCGCCACATCCTTGGCACCCGGCACCTGCAGGATCGACGGCGGCGGGTTGTCGTCGAAGTAGATCTCGGCATAGGCCAGATCGGACAGCACGATGATCTCATGGGTGCGACAGAAATCGACCACCCGCGCATAGAAATCCAGATCCGCCGTCACCGACGTTGGATTGGCGGGGTAACACAGGACCAGTGCCACAGGCTTGGGCTGGGAATGCAGCACCGCACGTTCGAGGGCGACAAGAAACTCGTCATCCGGAGTCACGGGCAGATAGCGCACCGTGCCGTCGGCGATGATGAAACCGAACTGGTGAATCGGATAGGACGGGTTCGGCACCAGCATGACATCGCCCGGGCCGGTGATGGCCTGCGCCAGATTGGCGAGGCCCTCCTTGGACCCGATGGTGACGATGGCCTCACGCTCCGGGTCGATTTCAACGCCGAAACGGCGGTCGTAGTAGCCCGCCAGAGCCTTACGGAGACCCGGAATGCCGCGCGAGTTGGAATAGCGATGGGTGCGCGGGTCCTGCACCGCCTCGACCAGCTTTTCGACGATATGCGGCGGCGTCGGCAAATCGGGATTGCCCATACCGAAATCAATAATGTCGGCCCCGGCCGCACGGGCAGCCGCCTTCATTGCATTCACTTCGGCAAATACGTAGGGCGGCAACCGCTTGATGCGGTGGAATTCCGTTTGCATGGGCCCAAACCGGGTTCGAGTTTCTGAATAACAAATACCGACGCCGCCAAAGGCAACGCCGCGCGCTCTTTTACATTCCTCGGGGCGGGCGTGCGAGGCCCTTTTCAACCGAACTAACGGAGGAAGAAAATCTCGGCGCGGCGATTACCGGCTTCACCATTCGGCATCGATTCCGAATAGACCTGCTGATCATCCGAAACCGCTTCAACTGTGACGCGGTTCGAGGGCACACCGGACCGGATGAGCGCCTGGGCGACGGCATTCGCACGCTTGAAGGAGACCTGGAAATTCACCACCTCGTGACGCGCCTTCGGCAGTTGCTGGGTGCGGCTGCTCGCATGGCCGACAATCAGCACATTCGTATCGTCGCTGCGCTGTGCCGAGGCGACCGTGGCGATGATCTGCTGGTCCCGCGCACTGAGATTGGCGGAACTGCGGTTGAACTGGATCGTCGCAACCTGCGTCTCGCGCCCAACGCGTGCCGATGTCGGAATGTAGCCGCCACCACCGATCGCGCTCGTATCGACCACGACCGAGGGCCGCTGGGCCGAAGCCAGTTGGGTGCTCGGCGCAGCCGGCCGCGGCTGAATGACGGGCTGGACCACAGGGGCCGGCGGGATGGAAGGCCGAGCCGCAACAGTCGGGGCCGGCGGAACGGCGGCGCGCGGGGCCGGTATGACGGGCGGCTGCGGCGGCGGGATGATCGCCGGTGTCGCCGAAGCGGGCGCCGTGACCGTGGCAGGCGGGGCGGGCGGCGGCGTCACCGTCGCACTCTGGGTCGCCGCGGGTGCGCGTGTGGAACCCTGAAGACGGATCGCATCGTCGGTGTAGCGGGCATTCTCGCGGTCGGAGATCAGGCCTTCGACAACCCGTTCACGATTGGTTGGTGCCGATGTCTGGGGGCGGTTGGGAACGCTGGTCAGCGACGGGGTATCCGAATCTCCAGCCGCTTCGCGTTCGCTATCACCGCGGTCACGCACACCCTGATCGGACGCAGTCTGCGTTGCAGGCTCGTCGCCGGTGAAAACGTTGACCACGTCATCGAAGAAGGTACAACTCGACAACGCGAACACGAAAACAATTGGCAACGCCTGACGCGCGTAATTGTAAGGACCGGATTTCATCTGCTTACACCCCTCGTGGCACTCTTCACCGCATTGCACGAATCACATATGCCGCGTCTACTCGCTTGATCTTTTGTGCAGTGCAACATACTCTCGAAACACTGTCGAACGACGATGAACTATCACGTTCGCGCGCACACGACCAAGCGCCCTGAGACGAACGCGAATCGCAAAAAGCATTGAAGTTATAGAGGATTGGCGGATGGCTGATCAACAAAATGCAGACAATGCCGGCAAAGCCGGGTCGGATCCTGAAGCCCTCGCCGCCTCAATGGCGAAGATCGCGGAGCGCAGCCAGGCGCTCGTGAACGGGTTTCTGTCCAACCAGTCCGGCAGCCTGGGCATGGGTGATCCCATGAATGTGGGCAACGCCTTCATCGAGCTGACCCAGCGCATGATGGCCAATCCCGCGCAGATGATGCAGTCCCAGTTCCAGCTCTGGCAGGACTATATGAGCCTGTGGCAGTCCACGACCCAGAAGATGATGGGGGCCGAAGTCGACCCCATGCACACGCCGGACCGCGAGGATCGTCGATTCCGCGATTCCGAATGGGATGAAAGCGTCGTTTTCGACTACATCAAGCAATCCTACCTGCTCTCGTCGCGCTGGCTGACCAGCACCGTGCGTGACGTCGATGGCCTCGACGACAAGACTGCCAAGAAGGTCGATTTCTACACCCGCCAGTTCGTGGACGCGCTGGCCCCGACCAACTTCCTGATGACCAACCCCGAAGTGATCCGGGCGACGGTCGAGTCCGGGGGCGAGAACCTCGTCAAGGGCCTCGAAAACCTGCTCGACGACATGGAGCGTGGCGACGGGCAGCTGCGCATTCGCCAGACCGACGAAACGGCCTTCACCCTGGGCGAGAACGTTGCCGTCACGCCGGGCAAGGTGGTGTTCCAGAACGATCTTATGCAGCTCATTCAGTATGAGCCGGTGACCAAGAAGGTGGACAAGCGGCCGCTGCTGATCATGCCGCCCTGGATCAACAAATATTACATCCTCGACTTGCAGCCGAAGAACTCGTTCATCAGCTGGTGTGTGCACCAGGGACTGACGGTCTTCGTCGTCTCCTGGGTCAACCCGGACAGCAAGCTGGCGAAGAAATCCTTCGAGGATTACATGCTCGAAGGCCCGCTGGCCGCGCTCGACGCCATCGAGGCCGCGACCGGCGAGAAGGAAGCCAATGTCATCGGCTATTGCCTGGGCGGCACGCTGCTCGCCAGCACGCTCGCCTATATGGCCGCGAAGAAGGACAAGCGCTTCACCTCGGCGACATTCTTCACCGCGCTGACCGACTTCACCGAGCCGGGCGAACTGGGCGTGTTCATCGACGAGGAACAGCTCGATGCGCTCGAGGTGCGGATGGAGGATGAAGGCGGCGTGCTCGAAGGTTCGTCCATGGCGACCACCTTCAACATGCTGCGCGCGAACGACCTGATCTGGTCCTTCGTCGTGCACAATTATCTGCTCGGCAAGGAGCCCTTCCCGTTCGATCTTCTGTACTGGAACTCGGACTCGACGCGCATGCCGGCCGAGATGCACAGCTTCTACCTGCGCAAAATGTATCAGGAGAACAAGCTGATCGAGCCGGGCGGGATCGAGCTCGACGGCGTGCCGATCGATCTGTCGAAGGTCGATCTGCCGGTTTTCATGCTGTCGACCAAGGATGACCATATCGCGCCCTGGAAATCGACCTACGCCGCGACCCAGATCTACAAGGGCCCGGTGCAGTTCTGCCTCGCGGGCTCGGGACATATCGCCGGCGTGGTCAATCCGCCGACCGTCGAGAAATATGGCTACTGGACGTCCGCCAAGAACCCCGCCGACCCGGACAAATGGTTCGAGGGCGCGAAGGAACATCCGGGCTCATGGTGGCCCGAATGGCGCAAATGGCTGGCGAAGAATGCCGGCGGCCAGGTGAATGCCCGCACGCCGGGCGATCACAAGCTCAAGGTGATCGAGGCCGCACCGGGCAGCTATGCCTCCCTGCGTTTGGACGCGGAAGAGAAGTAAGGCTGCACTCGTCGCGAAGAGATACCCGGGTCAAGCCCGGGTATGACGTATTTGGATTGTCCGATACGCCCGACCACCCATCGTCATGCGCGGACTTGATCCGCGCATCCGCTACCCGGGAATGAACCCAGGATAACGACCGACCGCTATTTCACGCCGTTGCCCGACTTGATGTGGTTCTGGGCCAGCTTGCAGTAGGTGGCGACGGATTCCGGCCAATAGTCGAGCTCTTGCTGGCGCAGCTCGCGGAGCGGCTTGGCGGGGATTCCCGCCCACAGCTCGCCCGCTTTCACGACCTTGCCCGGCGACACGACCGCACCGGCGGCGACCATCGCGCCGGTCTCGACGACCGCGCCGTCCAGTATCACCGAACGCATGCCGATGAAGCAGCGCGACTGAAGCGTGCAGGCGTGGATCAGGGCCGAGTGGCCGATGGTAATCTCGTCACCGATGATCGTCGGCATATGGTCCGAGCCGTCGTCGCGCGGGCCGTTCAGGTGGATCACCGTCCCGTCCTGCACGTTCACCCGCTCACCGATCCGGATGTGGCTGCCGGCGTCACCACGGATGACGCAGGAGTACCAGACGCTCGAGCCCGCGCCGATATGCACATCGCCGATGACGGCGGCATTGTCGGCAATGAAGACATCATCGGCGATGGTCGGCATGACGCCGAGATAGGGTTTGACGGGGTTGGTCATGGTTCTTTTCCTTAGAGCCCTTCGCCTTGGAGGCCGGCATCTTCGTCCGCGCCGATCAGCAGGTTGAGTGTCTGGACGGCCTGTCCGGACGCCCCTTTTCCCAGATTATCGATTACGCCCGCAACCACCGCCTGCCCGGTCTGGTCATTGTGCAGCACGTGGAGGCGCAACTCGTTGGTGCCGTTCAGCGCTTCCGGGTCGAGCATCGAAATGGCCTCATCCAAGGGGGACACGGTGACGAATTTCTCACCCGCATAATGGTCGGACAGCGCCGCGTGCAGGTCTGCCGCCGTGGGTGTCCCCGGCAAATGCCAGAGCGCGAGCGGCACCTGCACCAGCATGCCCTGGCGATACTTCGCGACCGACGGCACGAACAACGGCGCGTGGCCAAGGCCGGACCAGCGCTGGATCTCCGGCACATGCTTGTGCTGCAGGCCCAGCGCGTAACTGTAGACGACGGAGTCCGTGTGGTTCTGTGCGGCCGGATCCTCGAACGCGGCGATCAACGACTTGCCGCCGCCCGAATAGCCCGACACGGCGTTGATCGAGACCGGATAGTCCGCCGGCACCAGTCCGCTTGAGACCAGCGGGTGGAGCATGGCTACTGAAGTGAGCGCGTAGCAGCCCGGGTTGCTGATTCTGGACGAGGCACGCATGACGTCGCGGTGGCCCTTGTCATATTCGGGAAAGCCATAGGCCCAGCCGTCGACCGCCCGATGGGCCGTCGAGGCATCGATCACCACGGTGTCGCCGTCGATCATGGCGACGGCATCACGCGCGGCATCATCGGGCAGGCACAGGATCGCCACGTCGGCCGCATTGAGCGCGTCCCGGCGGGCACCGGCATCCTTGCGCGCGTCCTCGCCCAGATGAATGAGCGAAATGTCGCCGCGCGGCGAGAGCCGTTCGTTGATCTGCAGGCCGGTGGTGCCGACCTCACCGTCGATGAAAACTTGTGTTGTCATAGTGCACCCGATGTAGCGCGTCGGGCGGCAAACGAAAAGGGCCTGAACACAAACTAGAACATTCCGTTCGGATTGGCGGAGGTCGTGGGGATGATCTGCAGCACGCTCAATGTTCGACGACCTCCCGGCCTTCAACGCATACTGACGCTGTCGTGACTGGAAATGCAGGGAATCGCGGCCAAATAATCTGGAACTAGAATAGGCCAACGAAAGGTTCTGCTATGGCGTCGGCTTGCAACTTCCAATCTCGCATCTTCCTGTTTGTGTCTTTGGTCGCCGTTTCACTGTTTTCGTTCGATTCTCTGCACGCACAGGAAAAGGCACCGCTGCCGGGCTATGTGATTGAGGAATTCGGCAAACCACCTGCCGTGCCGGTAGGGCCTTTGTCCGAACAGCTGCAGTCGGCCGTGACGGTCGCCTTCGTGGACAGTATGGCCCAGTCGGACTGGCAGGAAGAACAGACGATAGCCCTGGGCGAAATCGTCACCTCCAAGGACCCGCGGATCGCCTGGCTCATCGCCGATATGATGCGGTTCATCACGAGCCGCCGGTTTAACAAAGAACTCGCCGATGCCGCATCCGCGTTGCTGGGCATTGAACCCCCGACCCGGGACCATTGGGGTGTCATCACGGATCATCTCATTGCCTGGGATATTCCCGCGCCTCCCGACTACCTGCCGGTCAAACGCGCCATATTCACGACACTGGTGCCCGGCTGGGAACGGATCTTCGTCGAGGGCGACATCGACTGGCGCCACGTCTCATGGGGCGGCGTACTGATCGACGATCGCGCCTACGACACAACGGACGCGCGCTGCAATTGCATTCCCGCCGCAGACAATCCCGAGGTGAGCAGCGCGGAAGACGCCACCTGGCTTAAAGACGAGGATATCGTTTTCGGCATCGCGGTGAACGGCGAGTTCCGGGCCTATCCGCGACGCATTATGGAAGTTCGCGAGATGGTCAACGACACCCTGGGCGGACGGCATCTGGGAATCCCCTACTGCACGTTGTGCGGTTCGGCGCAGGCCTATTACACCGACCGGCTGCCCGCAGGTATCGACCGGCCGATCCTGCGGACGTCGGGACTGCTCATCCGGTCCAACAAGGTGATGTATGACGTCAGTACATTCTCGGTGTTCGACACGTTTTTGGGCACCGCGGTAACGGGGCCTCTTGCGGAGAAGAACGTGAAACTGACCCAGGCCAGTGTCGTGACCACCGACTGGGGCACCTGGAAGGAACGCCACCCCGAGACGACGGTGCTGCTCGAACGCTACGCGCTCGGCCGCGACCCCGATTTCCGCAATGGCCGGGATGCCGATGGCCCGATTTTTCCGGTCGGCAACGTCGATCCCCGCTTGCCGGTCCATGAAGACATCATCGGCGTGCAGACGGCATCGGGAAAACCGGTGGCGTTTCAACGAAGCAAGGCAATCGTGGCCTTGAAAAACGGGGAAGAGATCACGTTCGAGAATGTTCGCCTGCAGCTAGAGGCCGGCGGCATCAAGGCCGTCGACGCCGATGGTGCCGACCTGGGCAGCCATCAGGCATTCTGGTTCGCCTGGTCACAGTTCCACCCGCAAACCGCACTCTGGTCCGGACAAAGCTGATCGGTAAAGAAATGCGGCGCCCCCGAGAACGGGGACGCCGCATGAAATTCTGCAGGAATTTGTTTTCGCTTAGCGCTTCGAGAACTGGAAGCTGCGTCGTGCCTTGGCGCGACCATATTTCTTACGCTCGACGACGCGGCTGTCACGAGTGAGCATGCCGACCTTCTTGAGGATCGGCCGAAGCTCGGGCTCGCGCAGCATGAGCGCCTTGGAGATGCCATGGCGCACCGCGCCGGCCTGGCCCGAAAGCCCGCCGCCGGTAACCGTGCAGATGATGTCGTACTGACCGAGCCGGTCGGTGACCTGGAACGGCTGGGACAGGACCATCCGCAGCACCGGGCGCGCGAAATACACTTCGCCCGTCCGTCCGTTGACCGTGAGCTGGCCTGTGCCCGGCTTGATCCAGACGCGGGCAACCGCGTCCTTACGCTTGCCGGTCGCATAGGTGCGGCCATGCTCGTCGATCTTGGGCTCGGCCTGAATCTGGCCGGTGGCCTCGGCGAGTGCCGCGGCGGCAGATGCGATAGCGGTCTCGCCCGCGGCGGGAACTTCAGTATTCTGGGTTTCGTCGGTCATGCCGCGCCGCCCCTCTTGTTTTTGTCGTTCATGGAAGCGACATCGAGCGCCTGGGGCTGCTGAGCCTCATGCGGGTGCTCGGTCCCGGCGTATACCTTGAGCTTGCGATACTGTTCGCGACCCATCTTGGTCTTCGGCAGCATCCGCTCGACCGCCTTGCGGACAACCACATCGGATTGCGGGCTGTCGAGATACTTGTCTGCCGTGCGGGCCTTGATGCCGCCCGGATAGCCGGTGTGCCAGTAGTAGATCTTGTCTTCGCGCTTCTTGCCGGTCAGCCGCACCTTGTCGGCGTTGATCACGACGACATGGTCGCCACAATCGATGTTCGGCGTGTACATCGGCTTATGCTTGCCGCGCAGGCGCATTGCGATGATCGACGCCATACGGCCGAGCACGATGCCTTCGGCATCGATGATCCACCACTTGGCTTCAACCTCACTGGGTTTCGCTGAATATGTCTTCATGGCGCTGGCCACCTTCTCCTGATATCTCTGTCTCGAACGTTTCGGCAGGTATTCGCCACGAACGAGTTGCCGCCACCGGAACCACAATGGTTCGGGCAGCGGCGTCAGGGTTCTATGGCACAGGAATGGTGAAGTCAAACCCAATTATGTGTTTTTCTGCATAGGCTTACGAGAACGGTATTATAATACCCTGCCGCTTACAAACTCTTGTACGGCCCGGCTCCCGGAGGCACATTGTCATACGCCACGAACCGGCCCATGGTCAGCACAACACCCACAACGGAACCGTCATGAGCGACACCGAAACCCCACTAAAACCGGCTGAAAAACCCACCGCAAACACCGCCCCCTTCGTGATTCGCACGGACAATGACGGCGCGGACGGCGTTACCACGCTATCCCTCAACCGGCCCGACGAGCTCAACGCCCTGTCCGAGGGCATGCTCGCGACCCTGCAGCTTGAACTCGACGACATAGCCGATGATCGAAGTGTCCGGGTGGTCGTGCTCGAGGGCGCCGGCCGTGCCTTCTGCGCCGGGCACAATCTCAAGCAGATGCGCGCGAATTACAGCCTCGCCTACCAGCAGGAGCTGTTCGCGACCTGCTCGAAGATGATGCAGTCCGTCCTGCGCCTGCCCCAGCCGGTCATCGCCAAGGTGCGCGGGCTGGCCACCGCTGCCGGCTGCCAGCTGGTGGCGACCTGTGACTTGGCCGTCGCCGCAGACGATGCAAAACTTGCCACCTCCGGCATCAATGTCGGCCTGTTCTGCTCGACACCCGGCGTGGCGGTAGGCCGTGCCGTCCCGCGCAAGCACGCGATGGATTTGCTGCTGACCGGCGATTTCCTCGAAGCGCCGCGCGCGGCGGAGATCGGTCTGATCAACCGGGCCGTCCCCGATGACCGGCTCGACGAAGACGTCGCAGAGCTGGCCGCCAAGCTCGCACGCAAGAGCGCCCACGCGCTCGCACTCGGCAAACAGGCCTTCTACCGCCAGCTCGAAATGGGCATCACGGATGCCTATGCGTTTGCCGGCGACGAGATGGCGCGCAACATGATGGACCGGGACGCCGCCGAAGGCATCGACGCCTTCATCGAGAAACGCGATCCCGAATGGGACCAGGGCCCCCGCTCAGACCCGCGTTCGGAGGACGACTAAAACATGAGCGATCTTTCCTATACCGACGACACACTCCGCACCCTGTTCGGCGACGTGAAGACCATCGCGCTGGTGGGCGCGAGCCCGCGCGGCGAGACCCGGGCCAGCTGGCGGGTCATGCGCTACCTGCAGAACGAGGGCTACAAGGTCTATCCGGTCAATCCCGACGCGCTCGGTCAGGAGATCCACGGTGAGAAGGTCTACGCCAGCGTCACCGACCTTCCCGAGAAAATCGACATGGTCGATATCTTCCGCCTGCCCTGGAAGGTCGCACCCGTCGTCGACGAAGCGATCGCGCTGGGCGTGCCCTATATCTGGATGCAGCTGAAAGTCATCAACGAGGAGGCCGCGGCCAAGGCCGAGGCCGCCGGCGCGACCGTGATCATGGACCGTTGCCCGGCCATCGAACTGCCCCGCCTGCAGGCGACGGCCTAGCCCCCCAGAGCGAAGACAAGAAATATGAGCGAGCTTTATTATCCCGATTGGCAGATCCGCCGCATCCTGCGCGATGTGAACACCGTCGCGATGGTCGGTGCGAGCACCAACTGGAACCGGCCCAGCTACTTCGCCATGAAGTATATGCAGGACAAGGGATACCGGGTGATCCCCGTGAACCCGCGTGCTGCGGGTGAGACCCTGCTGGGTGAAGAGGTGGTCGCGAGCCTCAAGGACATCACCGTCCCGATCGATATGGTCGATATCTTCCAGCGGTCCGAACGGGTGCCGCCCGTGGTCGACGAGGCCATCGAGGTGGGCACGAAGGTCATCTGGATGCAGCTGACCGTGCGCCACGACGAGGCGGCGAAGAAGGCCGAGGATGCCGGCATCACCGTGATCATGGACCGCTGCCCGAAGATCGAATTCGCCCGCCTTTCCGGCGAACTGGGCTGGAGCGGCATCAACACCAAGGTGATCACCTCAAGGCGCTCGCGCCGGATCAGGGCCTAGGACGACATCATGAGCGACAACAAGAACGACCCACGCCCGCCCGGCTTCGAGACACTGGCGATCCACGCCGGGGCGTCTCCGGACGAGAAGACCGGCGCGCGCAATGTGCCGATCTATCAGACGACCGCCTATGTGTTCGACGACGCCGACCATGCGGCCTCGCTCTTCAACCTACAGACCTTCGGCTACATCTACTCGCGCCTGACCAACCCGACGGTCTCCGCGCTCGAGGAAAAGGTGGCGGCACTGGAAGACGGCCGCGGCGCGGTCGCCTGCGCCAGCGGGCATGCCGCACAGATGCTGGCGATGTTCGTGCTGATGAACCCGGGTGACAATTTCGTCGCCTCGCGCAATTTGTATGGCGGCTCGATCACCCAGTTCACCCACACCTTCAAGAAGTTCGACTGGCATGTGAACTTCGTCGATCCGGCCGACCCGGAGAATTTTCGCAATGCCATCGACGACAAGACCAAGGCGATCTTCCTCGAAGTGCTGGCCAACCCCGGCGGCATCATCGTCGACCTGGAGCCCGTCGCCGAGATCGCCAGGGACGCCGGCATCCCGCTGATCGTCGACAACACGATGGCGACGCCCTACCTCTGCCGCCCGTTCGAATGGGGCGCGGACATCTCGATCCACTCGATGACCAAGTTCCTCGGCGGCCACGGCACGTCGATGGGCGGCGTCGTGGTGGAGAGCGGGCAGTTCGACTGGGCCCAGAACGACAAGTTCCCGTCGATGACCGAGCCCGACCCGGCCTATCACGGCCTCACCTTCTACGAGACGTTCGGCGACTTCGGCTTCTCGACCAAGGCCAAGGCTGTCGCCCTGCGCGATCTGGGCCCGACCCTGGCACCACAGAACGCCTTCAACATCCTGACCGGCATCGAGAGTCTGCCGGTGCGCATGGACCGGCATCTGCAGAACGCCCAGGCCGTTGCAGAATTCCTCGAAGGCCACCCTGCCGTGGCGTGGGTGTCCTATGCCGGCCTCAAATCCAGCCCGTATCACGCCCTGGCGAAGAAATACCTGCCCAAGGGCCCGGGCTCGGTCTTCACCTTCGGCCTGAAGGGCGGCTACGAGGCCGGCGTGCGGGCCGTCGAGAGCGTCGAGTTATTGTCCCACCTGGCCAATCTGGGCGACACGCGCTCGCTGATCATCCATCCGGCCTCGACCACCCACCGCCAGCTCACCGAGGAGCAACAAATCGCCTCGGGCGCGGGCCCGGATGTGGTGCGTGTGTCGATCGGTCTGGAGACGGTGGAAGACATCATCGCCGACCTGGACCAGGCGCTCAGCTACGCGCAGCAAAAGGCATCGGATTAGGCAAACTCAGGGTCTGGCGGGAAACAAGCCCTTCAGCGATTCGTAAAACAGCGCCAGATCGGCCATCTGCCGGTCGGTCAGAGCCGCTGCGACGTCCTGCATCGGATCGTCGTGGCGCACCCCGAGCCGGTAGTCCTGCAGGGCGGCCACGATGTATCCCGCATACTGACCATTCAGGCTCGGAATTCCCGGCCCGCCACTGCCAGAACCGGCACTCGTATGGCATTCACCACAACGCTCTGCCGCCAATCGCGCACCACGTGCGCGCGCGGCCGGGTCGGGAGCCGGACGTGCGTGCCGGGGCAATTGGTCCGCAGCGAGACCCGCGATATATAGGGTCAACGCCTGGATCGCGTCCTCGGGGATCATCGATGCAGGACTGTTCATGAGATAATGGCTGCGCGCCGCATCGCGATAGTCACGCAGCGCTGCGGCCAGATAGTCGGCATTCTGTCCGGCGATCTTGGGCGGCGGGTGGCGCGGCGCGGCCAGCTGCGCCGGATCCATTGCATGGCAGTTGAAACAGCCCGCCGTGTTCTTGTTGGTAAACGGGGACTCCTGCGCCAACGACGTGCTCATACCGGCGAGCAAGGCCAGCCCGACCGACAGTCCGCCGAGGGTGCGGCGCCTAATAAAAAACATTGCCGAAGTCATAGCGTATGCCGAACAGAATCTGCGTGTTGAGGGCGTGCGGGCCGCCCCCGGCCGCCTCGGCGCGGGTCAGCGCGCCCTCGCTGTAAATACGCCACTGGCTGCCGAACCGTTGATCCAGATAGAACCCCGTGCCGTGGAAGGATTCGTAGACGTCATCGTCGTCGATCGTTGCCAGACTGAGATGCAGTGCATTGTCCTGGGTGAGCTGGAACGTCCCAAGCAGATTGAGCGACCGCGCGCGGTGTGGAGTGGCGTCGTCCAGCAGATGAGCGCCGAAGGCCAACGACCATTGTTCGCTGCGATACTCCACCGCGCCGCCAACCCGGTCACGGTCACCACCACCGCGCAGTTCCTCGCGCAGCCAGCCGCCGCCGAACGTGATCCGGCCCAGATACTGACGGAACTGTCCCGAAACGCCGATGCTGCTATCGACCGCCGTGGAATTGCCGACAAAGGCCGGCCGGTAGTCCACATCGAACAACCATCGGCCATACGACGTGGCGTATTTGATGATGTCGGATTCGATCTTGATCCCGCCGGCATGGGGGGTCGTATAACCGGTTGCGTAGAAATCCTGCGACCGGTCGATCAGCGTGCCGTAGTTCTTGAAGTAGCCGGTCGGCTGCTTGCCGTAGGTCAACGCACCGAGGGCGTTCGACACGCCGATCCACGACCGGAACGGCTTGGCGTCGTCGATGGTCTCGCTGAATTTGGCGAACTCACCGCCATACTCATAATGCGCCAGCAATTTGTGGCTGTAGCCTATGTCCCAGTTCCAGTTGACACCCACCACAGATTTGACGGTCTGGAACTGGCTCTGTGTGTCGCCCTCGACCGTGGCACCCAGTGCGCCGTCCTGGACCAGCAGGCCCCCATTGGCGACAGCAAACAGTGTCAGCTCGCCATATCCCGGGATCGAGATGTTTTCGGCGGCAACCGGTGGCGTCGATGCGAGCGCGGCCATGCCCACCGCGACCCCAATTGCAAGAATTCGCCTCACGCCCGCCATCTCAATGCACCGAGAAGATTGCGACGTTATGGTGATAGGGGTCGAACTGATACATCCGCAGACGCCGTGAGGGCTCGAAATCGAACGCCAGTTCGACCCGGTGCCGCCCGGGTTCGCCATCCTCGAAGGGCGGCACATCGATCAGCCCCCAGGGACCACCCGCGTTGACCCACCAATGGGCGCGGCCGAACGTGAACCAGGCACCCGATCCCCCGCCCGCGACCGTCGACTGATACTGGTTTTCCCAACCACGCAGCCCGCCAAAATCCACGTTGACGTAGCCGTGTACGAAATGATCGGCGTTGATCAGTGAGACCACAACATTCTGTGGGCGTTCGTCCCATTGCGACAGCCGCGCAATCCCGCCGCCCTTCATCTCGCCGTAGATCGTGTTGTTGGCATACAGCAGGGTCACATCCGCATCCGGGTCGCTGGTTACGCCAGCGGGCAACTTCGTGCGGTCCTGCCAGTCGAAGAAGGCCTCATCCGCCACCTGGAGGTGCGGCAGTGCCGCCGCGGCCGAGCCGCTGGCCATCGCGGCACGAAACGCATTCCACATGCGCTTGGCCGGTGCCAGGTCCCCGATTTTCGAGATGGCAGCGAGCTGTTCTTCCCGGCTCGCCCGCGGATTGTCTCCGAACACCCGGCGCTCAAAGTCGACCAGCTTGCGCCCGTTGATGCTCTTGACCGCATTCTCGGTCACCTGGATGCGCGGCGGATGCACGCGCCATCCCCAGTGATAGGTCAGGTTCCAGTATTTGGCCTTGGTCATCTTGATCTTGATGACGTTGCGCGTGCCTTCCAGCATCGGAACAAACGACTGATCGAGCGCTGCATGCGGGCGTGGCGGGGCCCCGGGCGGGCTTAGATACGGGTCGTCGACCATGAACATGAAGGGTGCGAAATCATCCGAACCCTGCGCGAGGACATCGACCGTATAGGTGATCGTCCATGGCACATCGAACATCTCGGAGGCGTCGATAAAGGCGGTGTCGCTCTCGATGTGGGAATCGTACCAGAGCTGATGAATATCGACATTCCCGCCCACGAGATTGCCGGCAGCATCGTGGATCGGGTCAACCGAGCGCACCTGGGTACCGAAGACGTAGTGCAGCAACGGAAACCCGTTATAGGTCCGCTCCGGGAAGACAGGGTTGCCTTCCAGGATATCGATCGCCTCTTGTACGCGCGCCATATCGAGGGTGCCGCGCGCGGCCGACGCCATCGTGGTCCGCAGGACGTCATCGATATCCGAGGTTGGCGAGCGGCGGTCGATGGCCGTGGTTTGCACCGGCCCATCGTGGAGGTTGTAAGGCGTGTCCGGTGTCGAGGGCAGCGTGTTGGGCATCTCGCGCCCCCGGCCGTCAAACAGGTTTGAATTCACGCTGCGTATAAAATTGCTGCCCGGCGGATCCGTGAACGGGTTCGACGGCTCAAACAGCGACGGTGGCGGGTGGGCATAGGTCGTCGATCCGTCGAGCGAACTCCACTGGATCGTGCGGCCCGGTGCGGGTTGCGGGTATGGGTGCAGAAACCGGCTGCCCTGAAAATCCGGCCGCAGCGTGGCCAGATCAGGTGAACACGCTCCGAGCAGCAGGGCCGCGATGAGGAGGCCGCGCCCGGTCATGCCAAGTTTTCCAAAATGTCCCAGCGCAGCATCATCGCGTGATCCTCATGCACAACATTGTGGCAATGCAGGATGTAGCGGCCGTGAAAATCCCTGAATCGAAAGAACAGCTTCGCGGTTTGGTTCGGACCGAGCCAGAACGTGTCCTTGCGCGAATTCAGCAAGCTGCCCGGCGCGATGGGCCGGCCGTTGATCTCCAGAATCTGGAACTCCTCGAAATGGATATGCACCGGATGGGACCAGGTCGATCCCGCGTTCCTCAGGGTCCAGATCTCGGCTGAACCCTCCTGGATGTCGGCATCCGAATTCATCATGTCGGCATGCTTGCCGTTGATGGTCCACATCCCGCCCGTGTAGTCGAAATCCCATTCGCGGTGCGCGCGCACCTCAGAGAGATCCACCGGCGGCAGTTCGCGCATGCGCTCGGGAATGCGGCTGTTGTCCGGGCCCGTCGCCTCGATCACATTGAAGCGCATCATCGGCATACCGGGGTCGAGGATTCGGCCGGTCGGCCCACCCCCATCGAACTGCTCGAGAATATTGACCAGATCGACGTGCTCGCCGGGTCGGTAGCGCGAGAAATCGATGATTAAATCGTACCGGTTGGCCACCGCCATCGGCAGCCGGTCGACCTCGACCGGTGCGGGCATCATATTGCCGTCGTTCGACAGCACGACGAACTTTTGACCGGTTGACAGAACCATCGAGTAAAAGCGCGACGGCCCGCCGTTCAGGAGACGGAAGCGGTATTTTCGTGGCTCCACATTCAAATACGGTTGAATGATCCGGTTGATGGTCATCTTGTCGCCGAGGAAGCCTTCCGTATTGAAGATGTCGAAGACGGCATTGCCTTTCACATCGAACAGCACGTCATGGATGATCAGGGGCACATCGTATTTGCCGCTTGGCAGGCGCCAGGCGAGTGGCGACGTATCATTCTCGTCGCCGGTGTCATGCTCGTCGAAGAACAGACAGAATCCGGTCAGGCCCGCATAAACATTGGCCGCCGTGAAATCCATACGATGGTCGTGATACCAAAGCAGGGTCAGCTTCTCGCGGGGGTCCATCCCGGCGGGAAACATGCAGTAGTGATGGTCCCACCATTCACCGGAATCGATGAAATCAATCGGAAAGCCGTCGCTCTCCGAGGCCGCGTGCATATTGTGAAGATGCATCGTCGTCGACGGCAGGCCATAGCCAGTATGGTCGGCCGGCAAATCATTGAAACGGCGCACCAGGAACGGCTCGCCATACCGGGCATGGAACGTGGGTCCGGGAACGCTGCCATCATAGCCCCAACTGGGCGTCGGCGGCAGTTCGGGGTGGTAGGTATGCAGGAACGCGCGCTCGTGGAGTTCGTAGAATTTGGCCGGTGGAAACTCGTCATAGCGCTGATGGCGCGCCGGATCGGGCGCCGGCACGAGACCCGCCCCGTTGATCGGCTGCTTGATCGCGGGAATCTGCAAGGGGGCCAGAAACGGCGTGGTCGGCGGGCTGGGGCGGACTTCCAAATCCGGCGGTAGATTGCCGGGAGACACGAGTTGCGCGGCGGCACCGCCACCCATCAGCGATGGCATGCCCGCCGCAATGCCGGCGCCCAACTTCAGAAAACCCCGTCGCCGCATGGTTGAACCTTTCGTCAACCCCGTTACGCCGACAGTGCGTGGAACATTGGGGCCTGGATGGCGGCATTCAAACCGTGATCGGCACGCAACAATTCCTACTCGGCAGCCTCGGCTTTGTACCACTGGCCCGGCATGCCGCCGTTGATGGCATAGGCCAGCGCCTGCACCACCTGGAACGGCTCGCGGGCCACGCCCTTGGCCGCCGCGTCCACTTCCTTCAGCGCATGATCATGCTCGGGCGGATGCAGGGTGATGATCGGCTTGCCCAGTGCTGATGCGTAACCGGCATCGAAGGCTGCGTTCCACTGCTTGTATTTCTCGCCGAAGCGCACGACGACCACGTCGGCCTGCTCGATCAGCGTCGAGGTGCGCACGGAGTTGAGCATCGCGCCCTTATGGTCGTGCCAGAACTTGTCCGGCTCGGACCCGAAGACGGCCACGCCGCAATCGTCTGAATTGTCATGCACGGTGATCGGGGCTGCGAAGGAGACCGGCAGGCCCGCCTCGGCGCAGCCGTTCTCGATCTGCTCGCGCCAGTCGGAATGAATCTCACCCGAAAGATAAATCTTCCAAACCTTGTCGCTCATGGGTCTTTCCCGCATATCCAGTGAATGTGATGGCTTGCCCCGGTTATAGCAAAGCCGCGGCGCGCCCGCGACTCTCGCATGATCGCGATGAGATGGCCGGGTCAAGCCCGGCCATGACGGGGTGGTTAGGCCTTTAAAACCCCACAAACGTCATGCGCGGACTTGATCCGCGCATCTCATCTCGGATTCACGTTGCTCTCCGCGACGATCCAGTCGAAATAATCGGCGTTGCCGCCGCCGAGCGGAATTTCCGCAACGCAAGGCACATCGTAACTGTGCAACGCCTTCACGCGTTCGCTCAACGCGGTGACATTCGCTACGGCGGTCTTCAGTATGAGGATCGTCTCGGCGCCTTCCTGCACTGCGCCTTCCCACCAATAGATCGACTGCATGCCGTCGATGATATTCGCGCATGCCGCAAGCCGCTCGCGCACGACCGTGTCACCGATCTGGCGCGCCTCGTTAACCGAACCGCAAGTCACGTAGATCAAGCTTGCGGCGGAAATTGGCCGGTTTTCTCCGGACATTTGGACCCTTCAGGACGGATGCTTGGCGTGGGCGACATTGTACACTACGATCCGGCGCATCGGCAGCTTCGCAAACGGGCTGCACCGATGGGGGATGGCATGGCCGGCAGCAGAAAATTCGCGGCGCAGAACGCGGCACAGAGCAATGTCGTCGCGTTGCAGCCACATCGCACGCGCGGCGACCGGAAGTCTGTCTCTCGCGGCAATCTAAGCGGCCCCCAGCGTGCGTGGCTTGCCCGTGGGCTGGAACAGCCGGGCGGCAAGCTTCCCCTGTTCGACCGCGACGGCCAGAAGTTCAGCGACCGCACGGTCCGCGCCTGCATCCGGCAGGGCTTCGCCGAACCATGGTTCGATAACCCGATCAAGCCGGACTGGCTGGTCTGCCGCCTGACCGACAAGGGGCGCATCGCCCTCGACGTCTGACCCGTCGCCATCCACATACAAAAAGCCCCGCCGAAGCGGGGCTTTTCAATTCATGGTTTGTAGGTGGCCGACTAGGCGGCCTTCACCCGATCGAGGAAGGACGACACGGTCGCCTGCAGCTCGTCCGACTGGACCCCGAGCTCCTCGGCGGCGGTCAGGACTTCCTGGGATGCCGATCCCGCCTCCTGGGCACCGCGCGACACTTCGGCGATATTCGACGAAACATCCTGCGTACCGGAAGCCGCCTGCTGCACATTCTCGGCGATTTCTCGCGTCGCAGCACCCTGCTCCTCGACCGCAGATGCGATCGCAGTGGCAGTCTCCGAGATCTCGGTGATCGACGTTCCGATCTCGCGGATCGCCGAAACCGCTTCCTCGGTCTCGCCCTGGATCGCGGCAATCTGCGCACCGATCTCTTCGGTCGCCTTGGCCGTCTGCGTTGCCAGAGACTTCACCTCCGACGCCACAACCGCGAAGCCCTTGCCGGCCTCACCGGCACGCGAGGCCTCGATGGTCGCATTCAGCGCCAACAGGTTGGTCTGGGCCGCGATGTCATTGATCAGACTGACGACCTCGCCAATCTTCTGCGCGGCGGCCGCCAGGCCCTCGACCTTTTCATTGGTGGCGTTGGCGCGCGTGACGGCGTTTGTCGCCATCTCCGCGCTTTGTGCCACCTGACGCGATATCTCCTCGACCGAGGCAGACATTTCTTCGGCGGCCGTCGCGACTGTCTGGACGTTCGTGGTCGCCTGTTCGGACGCTGCCGCGACACTCGACGAACGCTGGCTCGCCTCGTCCGCCATCACGGTCATCGAAGACGCCGATGACTTCATCTGATCCGCAGAGGCCGAAACCGACCCCAGTGCCTGCTTGGCGGTGCCATCGAATTCACCGATCAGATCTTCGATCTGTTTGGTCCTCAGATCGTCGGTCTCGCGTCTTTCGGCCTGTTCGACCTCCATTTCGGCGCGTTCAATGGCGTTGTGTTTAAACACCTCGACCGCTTCCGCCATCGAACCAATCTCGTCCTTGCTGTTACGCGCAGGGATTTCGACGTCGTTATCACCGGATGCCAGGCGCTTCATCACATTCGTCATGGCTTTGAGTGGCTTGACGATACTGAGAGCACCAAGCACCACTGCAATGAGCAACAGCAGGCCGGCTCCAAACGCACCGAACATGGTGTTTCGGCTCAGCGTTGCGCCGGCGATGAGCTGAGGCTCGATGACCGTGGAGACTTCGAGTACCCCGCGGACGTCATCAAGCTTCCAATCGTTCTTCGGAGTGTCGGCACGGCCGTTGTGACACGCGACACAGCCCTCCGCGACGAGCTTGTCCGCGACGGCCACGCGAACCATCTTCTGACCATCAACGACCTCTTCGCGAACGAAGATTTCATCGGGATTCAGCGACAGTGTGTCCCAGGCTTCTTGCTGAAACGGATCAAGGACGCGGCTGGCGCGGTTGGGAAACGGGAAGCCGCTATACAGGTTCAAGCGCGTGGCCTGATCCTTGAAAAGCGCGCCCAGATCATGGATCAGGGTCGCCGGCAGCGGCACGGTCCCCGGCTTGCCCGCATGATCAATGCTTGGCTTCAGCGAACCGTCGGCCAAGACCTTCTTGATGATGTTCTTCGTATAGTAGCCGCGCAGCGTCTTGAACTGATTGACGGTCTGCACAGCCGACTGAACGGCGCTTTCACGAACGTTGTCCGCGATTGCCCGCGGCAGGAAATACCATGCGACGGCGATCATGACGACGAGGACCACGGGGATCGGCAAGATCAATCGCCACGCGATGCTGTTTCCAAATCTGTTCATTGTTCGTATCCCGGCTTTGAGGGTGCTGTTGACCGGCGATCAAATCAATAACCAACGCAAGTCACGGTAATGTGTAGAAATAGAGCAAAAATCTTTCTGTCCGATTAACACGCAGAAATACCGTGATCGAATCGCGGGATCGTTCACTCCCGATAGCTACCAACCGACAAAAAAAGCCCCGCCGAAGCGGGGCTTTCCGTTTTCATGTTGAGAGACCTAGGCGGCCTTCACCCGATCGAGGAAGGTAGAGACTGCAGCCTGCAGCTCATCCGACTGGTTCCCGAGCTCTTCGGCGGCACCGAGTACTTCCTGTGCCGATGAACCCGTTTCCTGGGCTCCACGGGAGACTTCGACGATGTTCGACGAAACATCCTGAGTGCCGGTGGCAGCCTGCTGTACGTTTTCAGCAATCTCGCGCGTCGCCGCACCCTGCTCCTCGACAGCCGAGGCAATCGCCGTCGCCGTGTCCGAGATCTCGGTGATCGATTTGCCGATCTCCTGGATCGCGCCAACGGCCTCCTGGGTCTCGCCCTGAATGGCCGCAATCTGGGCACCGATTTCCTCGGTCGCCTTGGCCGTCTGGGTGGCCAGTGACTTCACCTCGGATGCCACGACCGCAAAGCCCTTGCCCGCCTCACCGGCGCGCGAAGCCTCGATGGTCGCATTCAACGCCAGAAGGTTGGTCTGGGCCGCGATGTCATTGATCAGACTGACAACCTCACCGATCTTCTGGGAAGCTTCGGCCAGACCTTCGACCTTCTCGTTGGTGGCGTTGGCCGTATCGACCGCAGAACGCGCCATCTGGGCGCTCTGAGCAACCTGACGGGAGATTTCCTCGACCGAGGCCGAGAGTTCTTCCGTCGCCGTGGCGACCGTCTGGACGTTGGCTGTCGCCTCCTCAGCTGCCGCAGCCACCGACGAGGAACGCTGGGTTGCCTCGTCTGCCGTCGATGTCATCAACGTCGCCGATGACTTCATCTGCTCGGCCGATGCATTGACGCTGGTCAGCGAACGCTTGGCTGTATCATCGAACTCGCCAATCATCTCCTCGATCACGCTCGCACGCTTCGACTCGGCCTCTTGCTTGGCTTTCTGGTCGGCCTCAAGCGACACACGCTCGATGGCGTTCTGCTTGAACACCTCGACTGTCGCCGCCATTGAGCCGATCTCGTCCTTGCTCTCGCGGCCCGGAATATCGACCTCAAGGTCGCCGTTGGCGAGAGCCTGCATTGCAGCAGTCATGCCGACGATCGGCGCGGCAGCCTTGCGACCGATGAACCAACCGACTGCGACAATCAAAACGACGGCCGCAGCGATGCTCAACTCCAGGATGAGCATCAGGTTCGACCACAGAGTGAAGGCCTCTACTGTTGGCACGCGCACCAGCGCCGACCATCCCAGACCGGGATAGTCGTATGCACCATCGGAGTGCGCGAAACCCGTCGCCTGGTCGATTCCCTTGCGCGCGTGGTGCGCAACCATGGAACCGGAGTTGCCCTTGACCGCCTCGACCGCGGCAGGAACGCCAAGCTCGGCCAGGTTCAATTCGCCGATAACCTTCGGGTCGCGCTTGTAACCGGCGAGACCTTCATAACCCTTGGTGGTCGGATCGTAGTCGACGAGGATTCTGCCCTCAGGATCGAGAATCGTCAGTTCGGCGCTTGCCTTTCCGTTTCCCTTCAAGACTTCATAGAAGGAGGAAACGATTTCCTCGACCAGGCCAAAGTTGGCGAAGTTCACCCAGATCGCGACCGTATCGCCGCGCGCATTCTTGACGGGTGCGGCAAAGGTCAGCACAAAGCCGTCGGTGCCATACAGGTTGGCGATGTCGGCTTCGCGATGGGGCTGTTCGACGACCGTGCCGGTGAGGCCATTGCTGCCCTCGAGATAGTTCCCGGCGATCGCATTTTTGAACCATGACGTATCCGCGAACGAGCGTCGATAATATCCGTCCGTATCAATCGGGTCGCCCGTTGGGCCGACAGAGTTGACGGCGAGAACATCGCCCCGGAGGTCGACCAGCAACATAAGGTCGTAAAGTCCGTAGCCGGTCATGTACCCATTCATGGCGCCAATCAGCGGATTGTCCGCGCTCGGCCTGCGCCAGTTCAGCGAGTCCTGAGCCGCGGTGTTGAGACCGAAGGCCTGGACGTCGCCATAGCGTTCGAACAGGTTGCGATCGATGACGTCAGTCACCCCCTGGGCCGTGGACAGATATTCTGCTTCGAGTGCCAGTTCAACGGCATGGGTCTGGCTGAATGTGATCGCAAACATCACGAGTGCGGGCAGCGCCCCAAAAACCAGAAGCAACAAGACGATCTTGTTGCGGACGCTATGGAGTAATTTCGACATGACCAATTTAACCTTCTCTTGTTAGGCGGCTCTGCAGCACGCATATCCGCCAATGGCTCCGGTCTTCCGGTGCGTTCATGCGGTTTGCAGAGGAATAATCCCTCGAAAAGATCAATTTATTGTTAAATCCGGCATTCTTTGTTTGTTGCCGGTCGAAGGCAGATGAAATCCGCAAAACCGTCGGCCATGAGGTTTGTTACTTTTGTGCACGACCAACGTTGCCGCATCGGAATTCACCAAAACCCAAATTGTCCGCGGACTTAATCCCTCGTTTACAGGTCGCATTGTAGTTTTGTGGACCGACGGCGCCCTCATCGCACGAGCGCGCCAAAAACATCACAACGAGTTCGGTCCGGCGCATGACACAAACAGCAGAAGTCGAAACGACAGTCTCCAGCAGCGCGCCCGTCCGGGTAATGCTGGTCGATGATTCCGCGGTGGTTCGGGGCCTGATACGGCGTTTCGTCGACCCCGATCCGGGGATCGAGATTGTCGCGACCGCCGGCAATGGCGAAGCCGCCGTCGCAACGCTCAAACGGACCGACGATGTCGATGTCATTGTCCTGGATATCGAGATGCCGGTGATGGATGGCCTGACGGCCATCCCCCTGCTTCTGGAAGTCAAACCGGACGTCAAGATCGTGATGGCGTCGACCCTGACGGAACGAAATGCCGATGCCAGCCTGCGCGCAATCGCCGCCGGCGCGACCGAGTGCGTGGCCAAACCGTCTTCCGGCGCCGGGCTCAGCACTGCAGATGACTTCAAGCGTGAGCTCATCGAGATGATTCACGCTCTCGGCGGCGGCACAGCGCGGGCGCGGCCCGCAGGCGCCGTTGTCGCCCCCAGGCCGACGCCAACCGCCGCGCCGCCCGCACCGATCGTGCTGAAGGCCGGGCCCGTGAAGAAGCCGGAAGTACTCGTCGTCGGCAGTTCGACCGGCGGGCCCCAGGCGCTGACGCGTTTCCTGTCCAAGATCGACGCCTCCATGACGCTTCCCATTTTCATCACCCAGCACATGCCGGCCACCTTCACTGCGCTGCTCGCCAAACATCTGACGCGCGACACGGGCCGCAATGTCATGGAGGCCAGCAACGGTCAGCGGGTTGAAGCCAACACGGCCTATCTGGCGCCGGGTAACAATCACATGCTGATCGAGGGGACTCGCGGGAACGCCGTCATTCGCCTCTCGCAAGCACCCAAGGTGAATTTCTGTCGCCCGTCCGTGGATCCCATGTTGGAGAGCCTGATCGACATCTATGGCGGCTCCCTTTTGACCGTGATCCTGACCGGCATGGGATCGGACGGCAAAAACAGCTGCCAGAAGGCGGTCGAGGCCGGCGGCACCGTCCTGGCCCAGGACGAGGCCTCCAGTGTCGTCTGGGGCATGCCGGGGGCCGTGGCTCAGGCCGGGATATGCCGGCAAATTCTGGATATCGATGCCCTCGCGCCCGCTGTCATGCGTATTGTCGGGGGAGCAGCATCATGAGCGTCGGTGACTTCGAATATTTCTGTGATCTGATCAAGGACCGATCCGGGATCGTCCTCAGCCCCGAGAAAGCCTATTTGGTGGACAACCGGCTGGCACCGATCGCGCGACAGTATGAACATGCAGACGTACCCGAGCTTCTGCGCGCCATCCGCACCTCGCGCGACGAGAAACTGTTGCGCGAAGTGACCGATGCACTCACCACAAACGAATCCTTCTTCTTTCGCGACAAAAAGCCGTTCGACGCGTTTCGCGAAGTCATGCTGCCCCATATTCTCGAAACACGTGCCAGCCGGCGGCGATTGAGAATTTGGTGTGCCGCCTGCTCGAGCGGCCAGGAGCCCTATTCACTGGCGATGATCCTGAAGGACATGGGCGCCGCATTTGATGGCTGGAAAATCGAGATTGTGGCGACCGACATTTCACACGCCATTCTCGACCGCGCAAAGGAAGGCGTGTTTTCACAGTTCGAAGTTCAGCGTGGTCTGCCGGCAAAGATGCTGATTCAGAATTTCGAGAAGCACGGAGACAATTGGGGCATCAAGCCGGACATCAAGTCGAAGATCGACTTCCGGTTTTTCAACCTCCTCGACAACCCCCGTTCCCTGGGCGTGTTCGATATCGTTTTTTGCCGCAACGTCCTGATCTACTTCGATCAGTCCACGAAGCAGACGGTCCTCGAATCCATCGTCAGCGCCAGCGAGAAGGATGCGTTCCTCGTGCTCGGCGCCGCCGAAACCATGATCGGACTAACGAACGCCTACGAACGCCATCCAGACCGACAGGGCCTCTACCAAATTCAACACCCCAAGGAAGCGGCCGCCTAGGGCCCGCGCCATATGATTCCCAAGGAGATCAATATGTCATCCAAATCATTCCTCGTCGTTGATGACTCGAAGTTCGTCCGTCACGTGGCATGCGACATCCTCAACAAGCTTGGTTTCGAGACCGAACAAGCCGATGACGGTGACACAGCGCTCGTGGCCTGCCAGGCGCAGATGCCGGATGCGATCCTGCTCGACTGGAACATGCCCCGCGTCGACGGCATCACCTTCATGCGTGAATTGCGAACGGTCCCCGGCGGGACAACGCCGACCATTTTGTTCTGTACGGCGAACAATGATCTCGAAGACGTTCAGACCGCCCTCATGGAAGGTGCGGACGAATACATCATGAAGCCATTCGACGAAGAGATCATGCGCACCAAGCTGGAAGAAGTCGGCCTGCTTTAAACGGCATTCACGCAGCCAAACAAAAAACCCCGCCCGGCGTTCGCCGGGCGGGGTTTTCTTGTATCCATCAGTACCAGGTTCGATTAAGCCGCTTCAGCGACCGCCTCTCCGAGTACCTGGCGAATGTCGAGAATCAGCATCAAATCATCGTCCAGGCGATGTAGCCCGGCTGTCAGATCCAGCCAAAGCGGATCGAGGGTCACCGGCGAAGGCTCATATGTTTCCATCGTGAGCGCCAACACATCGCCGACAGCATCGACGATCAGGCTGTAGAGCTCGCCGTCCTGTTCCACGACGACATTCATCGACGGGGCATCGTCGACACGGCGTTCCACACCGAGGCGCGTGCGCAAGTCGATCGCGGTCACCACACGTCCGCGCAGGTTCAATGACCCCGCGATCTCGGCAGGGGCGAGGGGAATGTGGGTCAGGGGCTGCTCGCGCAGGACATCCTGAACCAGCAGAACCGGTACCCCGAAGCTCTGGCCGTCGATCACGACGGTGACATATTCACAAAGTTCAATTGTTTCCGAAGACATCGGGACTCTCCTGTCTTTAAATCCGCGCTAGGCGGCATTCTTTACGGGGTTTGCCGAGCGCGACAGAACGTCGATCAGAGCGGAATGGTCGGCCTTGGCGATATATTCGTCGAAACCGGCCTCAATGCCGCGATCGATATCCTGTTGGGTATCGTGGCTGGACAGCGCCAGAAGCGGCGTGTCCTTCCAGGCTTCCGAGCTCCGCAACTTGGTTGCGAATTCCAGTCCGCTCATACCCGGCATCTCGATATCGGACACGATCACATCGAATTCCGGCTGCTCTTCCAGAACCACCAGGGCCTGATCCGCATTCTCTGTCGCACAGACGTCGTAACCAGCCGACTGCAGCAACGGCGTCAGCAGATTCCGGAAAAACGGACTGTCCTCGACCAGGAGAATTCTCCGCTTCGCAGCATCGCCAGCGGCCCCGTCCGATTTGGATCGAGACAGCCAGTCGCCACCGAATGATTTCAGATAATGACCGGCGTCGAGAAGATCGGTGGCCTGTCCCTCGATAATTGTGCTGCCGAGAATTCCCGGTGCATTGCCCTGACTTTCGAACTCGATACGGTGGTCGACGATATCCACGATTTCGTCGACCACGAGGCCGAGGGAGCGGTCGAGATCGGAGAAAACGAGCACAGGACGACGGCCTTCCGAGCCCAGGGGCGCAGCCCCGTCGATCAGTGCCAACGGCATCAGTCCCTCACGATACTGGATCACCGGACCGCCATTGGCAGTCTCGACGCCAGACAAATCGATCTCCTCGATTCGCGCGACAAGCTCCAGCGGGAATGCCTTGGGAGCACCCTCGCCCGAACGGAACAGCAGCAGTGATGATGTTTCGGCCTGATTGCCGTCACCGCGCGCCTCGAGTTCGGAGTCAGACTGTTCAACGGCATCGTTGCCACTGGCCATTACGATCCCGTTCGGATCGAGAATCATCACGACGCTGCCGTCCCCTAGAATTGTATTGCCCGAGAAGAGCGCGAGATCACGCAGCGCGCGCGCGACCGGCTTGACCACAATCTCCTCGGTATCGAAGACCTGATCGACCATGATGCCGAACGCATAGGATCCGAAGCGCGCGACAACGACATAGCTCTCTTCGCCCTGATCCTCCTTTGCGTCGATCTCCAACAGCTCGCGCAACGATACGAGCGGCAGCAGCCGGTTGCGCAGGCGCAGAACCGCCGTGTTGTTGACCCTTTCAATCTGATAACCCGAGGACTCGCTGGTGCGGACGAGTTCGGTGACAGCCGTCTGGGGAATTGCGAAACGGTCGCCACCACTCTGAACGATCAGCGCCTGGACGATCGCCAGGGTCAGCGGAATTTTGATTGTGAACCGTGATCCCTCGCCCTCAACGGAGTGGAGATCGACTGTCCCGCCGATCTTGGCGATATTGGTGCGGACCACGTCCATACCGACGCCGCGTCCCGAGACATTCGTGACCTTCTCCGCCGTCGAAAAACCGGGCTTGAAGATGAACTGCAGGATCTGCTGGTCGGTCAGGTTCTCGGCGTCGGCCGTGGTCGTCAAACCATTGGCGATCGCCTTGGCCTTGATTTTCCCGACCGGGATGCCCTTCCCGTCGTCGGCGATCACGATGATGATATGTCCACCTTCGTGACTGGCCGAGAGCTTGATCTTGCCGGTTTCGGGCTTGCCTGCGGCGAGCCGCTCTTCCGGTGTCTCCAGCCCATGGTCGCCGGAATTGCGAACCATATGGGTCAACGGATCCTTGATCTGGTCGAGCACCTGACGGTCGAGTTCGGTCTCGGCCCCCGACATATCGAGCTCGATCTTCTTGTTCAGTTCGTGAGAGATGTCGCGAACGATACGCGGCAACTTGTTCCAGGCATTGCCGATCGGCTGCATGCGCGTCTGCATGACGCTTTCCTGAAGTTCCGACGTCACCTGGTTGAGCCGCTGAAGCGGTGCATCAAACTCGGTCTTGTTTCTCTCGCGAAGAATCTGCATCAGCTGGTTGCGGGTCAGCACCAGCTCACTGACAACGGTCATCAGGTTTTCGAGCACATCCACATTCACACGCAACGACTGGGCGATTGAAGTCGGCGTTATCTTGGCCTCCTTCTCGGCAGGCGCATCCTCTGTCGGCGCAACCTCAACAGCGGTCTCAGCGGCGACCTCAGCGGCGTCCTCGACGATTTCGCCGTCGACCTCGGTCACCTCCGCCTCGTCAGCGGGAACCTCGCCAACTGATTCCTGGGCCAGAACCTGTCCACGTGCCTTGTCAAAGGCATCCGCCAGAACGGCCATATCCTGACCCGGAATCTCGAGTTCGGCCATCGCCACGGAGAAATGCGCGAAGGTTGCATCGAAATGCTTGTCCTTCATGCCCGCCTCACGCAGCTCCGCGTGGGCATCGGTCAGTGTGTAGCTGTCGTCCGACTTGTTGCCGCCCGTCGCCTCGCACAAATAGTTCTGGAACACGCCGTGGATGATATCCACATCGCCGGCGGCATAAATATCGCTCAGGCGTTCATCCGCCATAACATGGCGATACATCACGTCGCAGATCGCATCGATCGTCGACAGCCCGCCAATTCGCTCATAGGTCGACCGGCCGTCATCCACCACCGGCGCTTCTTCGCCCGCTTCTGACGCTACTGCTTCTTCGTGCTCTTCTGAAGCTGCTGCTTCGGGTTCGGGCGCCGCTTCGGGCTCCGGCGCAGTCGCTGCGCCGCCAAACTCACCGCGCATACCCGCATCGAGGCGCCCGATCAGGTCGCTATCGTCTCCGGCCGGCTCATGACCCATCTCACCGATCGACGAGACCAGATCCTTGACCCGGTCCATGGCCTCGAGAATGAGGCCGACTGCGTCAGGGGTCACTTCGAGCTCCCCGTCGCGGAACTTGCCCAGGACATTCTCGCCGGCATGCGCCACGGATTCGAGACGCGGCAAATCGAGGAATCCGGATGTTCCTTTGATCGTGTGGAGAACCCGGAAGATGTTCCCGATCAACGCCGGGTCGTCCGGACGTTGTTCGAGATCCACCAATTCGGTATCGAGCAGCTCAATACCCTCAGTGGCTTCGGTCAAAAATTCTGCGAGAAGATCATCCATGGACCCAGTACCTTTTTTATTTCCTTGGCGCTTCACATCTGCCCATTGGCAGGGGCGCGGCCGGTTCGAGCGATGATCATCGTCTGCAAGTCTTAAAATTGTTTAAATTTGGACGGGCCTTTGAGCGAGTTTTTACGCGTGCCCTTTGGCGCGGTGAATCGGCTTGAAATTAATCCGTCATTTACTCCCATCGGGTATCCCTGTGATCAGGCGCATGGCATTCGCCGCGCATTTGGAACAACTGCGAACTCAACGAAAGCGTAATCATGACCGCAAACAAAAAAGATATGAGCATCCTGATCGTCGACGACTACAAGACGATGCTCCGGATCATCCGCAACCTTCTGAACGAGGTGGGCTTCAAGAATATCGATGAAGCGATCGACGGCGTTACCGCCCTCGATTCCCTCCGTTCCAAGAAGTACGACCTGATCATCTCTGACTGGAACATGGAGCCGATGACCGGCCTTGAGCTGCTCAAGACCGTCCGGGCCGATGCCACACTCACGAAGTTGCCCTTCATCATGGTCACAGCCGAATCGAAGACCGAGAATGTCGTGGCTGCCAAACAGGCCGGCGTGAACAACTACATCGTGAAGCCCTTTAATGCCGCCACGCTCCGGTCGAAACTGACCTCCGTGATCGGAGAGTTCTAATGGAGCCCGCGGTCAAGAAGGGACCAGCCGACATACTCTATGATGAGGTATGGGAGCTGGCGCGGACAATCGTCGACGCGCGCAAGCAGATCGGCGCCCTGCGTCCGTCCAAACTCAAAACCAAGAATGTCTCGGCCGCTTTGCTCGAGATGGACGAAATCGTCAAGGCGACCGAAGAAGCTTCGAACACGATCATGGATTCGGCCGAGATCATGAGCAGCGCTGACGCGTCGGACGCGGGCTACTCCGCTCTGGTGCAGGAGAACTGTTCAAAGATTTTCGAAGCCTGCGTTTTCCAGGATCTCACCGGTCAGCGAATTTCAAAAGTGATGACAACGCTGGAACTCGTCGACACGCATCTGCAGGACCTGCAGGACCTCCTCGGTCCCGAGTTCGATGAACCGGACGACGGGGTGGATGAGCGCGAAGGCGATGAGGCCCTGCTGAACGGCCCCGCACTCACCGATGAGGCCATCTCCCAGGACGACATCGACGCCTTGTTCGACTAACAAACAAAAAATCAGTTCGCGGTCACGAAAAACGCCAGACAACATTCCGTTGTCTGGCGTTTTTTATCCAGCAAGCAATGCTTTTGCTTCGCTTACCAGGTCATCGCCGAGGAAATTTTCTCCTTGTCCTTATCCTGCCCGGAATGGAACAAAACCCATTCATCCACCGGCATAAACCTTGGTGCCAGGAAGCGATAAAGGTCGCGCAGCTTGTCCATCATCCCATAGGGTTCGGACCCAGGAATAACATTTTCCCAATCTCGCAAGGTGTCATTCCAGGCCATGAGCCGGCAATGCAACTCGTCACGCTGCTCGCGAATATACTCGCGCTGAGCATCGAGGGTCTTGAGTACCGCGAGTATCTCGCCGGTCTGTGCGTCAACCACGTCGAAGTCATATGCGAGGTTTTTGACCGGCACCTCGATCAAACGGACGATCGGTTCGATTTCCGCGAGCATGCTGGCCTGATTGCGGAACTGCTGACGGAAGGCCGAGAGTTTGTCCTGCAGGCCGCAGATGTCTTTGTAGCGGTCGCGCAGGGCCTCGATGTATGACAGCTCCTCGGCCAGCTCCTCGACCTTCTGCGTCACCTGTTCCTTGTCCTGAACTTCGAGTTCCCTTGCCGCTTCCGCAAACGCATCGTTGATTTTTTTCTTGGTGTTCGGATCGTCGAACAATTGTTGCAGTTCGACCGGGTCGGTAATCAGGGTCTCCTGACCGGACAGCCAGGATACCAATTGCATCGTCACGCGCTGGCGAGAGAAGTCGCGATGACGCGCCTCCGGATCCCATGACGCATCGCCGGTGAGCATTTCGGCCGGCATCGGATCCCCGATCTGCAACATCGTCACATAGCGCAACGCCTGTCCAACGAGATCCAGCATCAGCCCATCCTTGGAGTCCTCCGCGATACCCAGCTCACGCGCGATCCCCTTGAGTGGAAGCGCAATCACCTGTTCCCCGAGCAGGCCGGAAAATACCGGCTTCTCGTCGGTCGGGTCGGACATCCGAAAATGTGGATTCGAAAATGGCTTGAAGAACGCATGACTGAGTTCAACAACTTCCGGAATCGCTTGCTTGGTCTCGCTCACTTCCCAACCTCATGGTTTCCCGTTGCGGACCAATTTGTATCGCAGAAAAATTAACAATTTCTCGACATCCCCCAGCATTCGACGCCCCGATGTCCGTCGCGGGAACAAAAAAACGGGTCACTCGATGGAGGACCCGTTGCCAACCGGCAGATACCGGCGTCTTGGTGCAGACAGCCGTCGGTCTACGTCCCGGCCAATTCCGTCACAATGTCCGTTATTTCCTGCGGCCGGAATGGCTTTTGTATGCTGGCCGTGGCCCCAATTCCCTTCGCCATCTCCAGCATCATCGGTTTACCTTCCGAATTCTCCACATGTCCTGTGCCCGACATCGCAATGATCTTGATATCCGGGAATTTCTTCCGAACTTCGCGAATGACTTCGATCCCGTCCATGCGCGGCATGAAGATATCCGTGATCAGGACATCAGGGACAAACGTCTCGAGCCGTCGCTCGAGCTCAAGACCGCCGTTGGCAAGCTCCACTTCAAAGCCACCATTTTCCAATATCGCCTGAAGCGTGTCGCGCACCAGATCATCGTCGTCTATGACCAAAACCTTGATCTTGTCTGCCTTCGTGTCGGTCATTCGCTTTGGCCTCTTTGCTTCGCTCACGCAGATACGCGATCGAGAGATTCGCGCACCCGCGCATAGAGCGTTTCACGCGAAAACGGCTTCTGGATCAGATCGTAGCCGATTTCCGGTAAATCCGCGCCTTCCAGCGCATCATCAGTGTAACCCGACATGAACAACACAGGTATGTCGGGGTGTCGTCCGTGCATGTGCCGCGCGAACTCAGGCCCGGTAACACCCCGGGGCAGAACGACGTCGGACAAAAGAAGATCGAATTCCAGGCCATTGTTCAACTGGTCTATCGCCGCGACGCCGTCGCCGGCCGTAACGACCGAATAGCCTTTGGCTGAAAGACTGGCCGCAACGAAGGCCCGAACGTCCGCATCATCTTCGAGAACAAATACCGTCTCGGACCCGCCCTCGGCCGCCACTCCGGTTGGGTCCTGTTCGGTCTCGCTCATCGCCGCTTCCGGCGCGACCGGCAGGAAAAGTTTCACAACGGTTCCGCCCCACTCGACGCTCGTCACCGAA
>Ga0233427_10000143_pt1 | contig 93777 bp, 89 predicted proteins | sample SI_118_April2016_5_FD_179885 | JGI IMG/M metagenome (GOLD analysis project Ga0233427, IMG submission 179885) | Seawater microbial communities from Saanich Inlet, British Columbia, Canada - SI_118_April2016_100_MG | ecosystem: Environmental > Aquatic > Marine > Inlet | place: Canada: British...
ACATAATACATTCCTTGATCATGAATTGCCTTATCAGAAAAATAATCAGGTTCTTTTTGACTACTCATCTCAATTTCTGGATGTTCATTCAAATAGTGATACAAAGATGTTGTTCCTGATTTTGGAGCGCCTACTATAAAAAAATCAACTTTCATTTTATAAAAAATATTTTCTTAAAAACTTCAACGACATTACCCATCCGTTTAATGTTTAATATAAATGTTAAACCTAACTTAATTGGGAGTGTAATTAAATAAAATAATGTTAGTATTGGAGGGAACTTAATTGTTTGCAAATCATACTTAAATTTTCGCATCATGCAATTTGAAATTAATTGTGAAAGATATATTTCGGCAGAATTCAACCCTCCACTTTTCCATTTTTCCATTTTTGAAATATCAATTAATAATTGATTATTCACGTCTTGCTCAGTTGAAGAACCAACAACAGGAACTTTTAACATTTTCTGATGGTAATCAATTTCTAAAAACTGGCATAAATCTTTAACAATACGAACTGGATTAACTAACAGCTCTTCAAATTTAACTATTCTAACTTTATTATTATTTGTGAATTCTGCACTATACTCTAAAGAAGAATTCCAAATTTTAGCTGTTAAAATAGGATGATAATTAATGTAGGAACGAATAGCTTCAGACAATGGTATAGAAGATGCGCCTAAGAATCTTCTTTTCCATTTTTTCTTTTGTGAAAGTAAAACATCTCTCTGATCTCTTACCATATTTATCACTTTTGCATTAGGGAAAAATGATAATATTTCATTCAAATAATACATGTTTTTTGGAGTTTGATCGCAAGCAATAAAGCATTTATTATCTGATGTGATTTTTGCTAAAAATAACTCATATATACTTACCGGGTTTGAAACATTCTCATTCGTCAATATAGCATTTGCCTCATCATTAAAATACGAGATATTCCCCTGTTGGAATAATCCATTTTTTTCAATACACAATAACCTAGAAAGCAAATCTATTTGTTGTTTCCTATCTAAAGTTGATTCTGAATTATTTGTCCAAATTGTGCCAAAGAAATGTAACTCTTTAAAAGTGAAAATATCTGAGTGATTGCCTAAAATACGCCCCATCATAGTAGTACCACTTCTGCTGCTTCCAACAATAAATATTTGTTTTATTTTATCCAATTAATATTTAATCTTTAAACCTGACTCTATGCCGATAACTCCTTTTAAGTTTGGAATATCAAACAAATTATTACTTCCATAAATTTGAGAAAAATATTTGTCTCCTGATTTTTCTAACTTATATTTAAAATCGTTACTATTCCAGTCAATATCATATGAAATAATTAATTTATTATACTCATCAAAACAGTTATAAGTGAAAATTTCTCCATGTTGTTTTTTCTCAATTCTTACAATATCATAATCAAATATCTTTCCTAACATAGTTAGTGGGTAATAAGTACTTTGAATTTCGATCACCTCTTTATTATTTCTAAAAACTGACCCTCCATAATCTCTACCACCCAAATTATGGTAAGTAGCTAATTCAATAACTGACAAATCAGGATTACTCAACAACTCTAAAAAATACTGAGCTACAAATAATGATTGCAGAAGGGTATTACCTGTAGTTTTTGATATTTGCAAATTCCATTCCGTAACCCAAATAGGTTTATTAAAAATACCTTCATAAGCATTAACCTCTTTTGGATATTGATTAATTAAATAATCAATAGCTCTATTTTTATAGATTTCAAAAGCTTCAGTCTTATTATCTCCTTCATTTTCTTCAGAAATCATTTGCCCATATCTATCATTCCCTTTAGTCACTTTTGCATAAGAATGAATAATAATGGCATCATAAAAGTTAAGCTTAGCCAGTTTATCATTCCATACACTATGTCTATGATTTTTTTTATTGACTAATGGAGCTGCAACAATAGCTGTTTTAAGATTAGGATATTTTTCGTTTATTTTATCTGAACATTTTTTTGCAGCAATAACATACTCATCAATGGTATATCCTTTAGTAAAGTAACTTCTATTAGAAAGCTCACTTCCTAACTCAACCCCAACAACTTCAATATTATTTTCAATCAACTTTTTAATCATTAATAATATATCATCATTATCAATAAACAGATTTGCTACTATTATAGCCTTGGCATTTGTTTTTTTTGCTAATATTATGAAATCTTCAATATAATCTTGCTGTTGATTTTTTTTTATTCTAGAATTGTCTAGCCCTCTTGCTCTTTTAGGCATTTTACCATCATGATATTGATCGATTTCAGAAAAATCAAACCCGTACCCTTTCTCTCCATAATGGTAAAAATTACCTACAGCTCCTCCTGGAAATCGCAATAATTTTGGCTTTATTGCTATAGCTTTATTTAAAAATGAAGTATCAGTAACATCACAATACGTAAATGTATTTGAAGTAGCAAAACCAAAGATATTTTCTTTAACATTCTGTGCTAAAACACTCTCAATACAAAGTAAAAAGATGATTATTAAATTTCTCATTTAATCAATCCTTTCTTTTTCAATTCCTGTATTGATATTCCATATTTATCTTCCATAACTTCTTGAGTTTTCACCCAATTCACAAATGAAGTAATCCCAGAAATAAAATCAAATTTAGGATTAAATCCTAATGCATTTTTTATTTTTGATAAATCAGCATAATTATGTCGAATATCTCCAAAACGATACTTACCACTAACTGAAATTTTTACATCAGAATTGTATAAGGATTTCAATAAATTAGCTACTTCAATCACTGAAGTAGCAACACCTGAACCTACATTAAATATTTGATGATTTGCTTCCTCTTTTTCTAAAGCAAGAATAGTTGCCCTAATCACATCATCAATGAAAACAAAATCTCTACTTTCCTGTCCATCTTCATAAATATCAATATCATTTCCATTTAATAATCTTGTAGAAAAAATAGATAAAATTCCTGTATAAGGATTACTTAAAGATTGTCCTGGGCCATAAACATTCTGATATCTTAATGCAACAGTAGGAATATTTAACGTTTTTCCCATAAGAAGAATCATCTGCTCTTGCTGTTGTTTAGTAATGCCATAAATAGAAGACGGATGAATCTTTGAATCTTCATCTGTAGCTAATAACTGTAAAGGTTCACTACATTTATTGCAAATAAAATTAAATTCCCCTTTAGCCATATCAATATCCTGTCTCTGATTAGGATACACTACACCATCATTCTTACACAAATACTTGCCTTCTCCATAAATAGAACGTGAAGAAGCAATAATGATTTTTTTGATGCTATGATTCTCATTAGTTAAAATATCTAATAGATGTGTAGTCCCTAGAATATTAACTTCATTGTATCTATAAATTTCATACATAGATTGCCCAGTACCTGTTTCTGCTGCTAAATGAATCACAGCATCCTGATTTCTTAGAGCTTTTTGCCAATCAGATTTATTACAAACATCACCATTAATAAAAGTTGCAATATTTTTAATTGATGAAGATAAAGTTGAATTCTGATCCTCTCCATGAATTTGTTTAGATAGATTATCTAAAATAGTAACTTTAAAACCTTTATCTACTAATTTTCTAGTCAGATTAGAGCCTATAAATCCAGCACCTCCTGTTATTAAAATATTTCTCATGACAATTGTTGTTTGTGTGATGTTATCCTATGAAAAAAATGAGTAAACCCTGACACAATAAATATAAAAAAGAAGGGTCTTAAAAGTAATGGTTCAGACATAACAGATATAACCATAATAATCATTAATAACCATTTATTATCATTTATTATCTGCTGATGAAAGAACATATATAAAAAGAGAATCGCTGTAGGGAATCCCATAGAAGCAAAAAGAAACATAATTGAGTTACTACTTCCCTTATCTGTTCCGTTCATTTTAGATGCCACTCCAATTTTCTGGCGTAATACTTTAAGATTATCTGATGAAAAATAAAACTCTTCGCGCATTGCCTGAAACTGATCAATATCTAAGCCTATTCCAGTAAGCGGATATTCAGCAGCAATAAATAAGGGTTGCGTTAAATCAAAAAATCTTTTTTGAAATGAAAACTCTTTTTCTCCTTGAAATTTTTCCTCAACATTTAAATTAAACAACATAATAATAGGAATAGTAAGCAATATAAATAACAGTATGAACCATTTACTTTTTTTCAGTTCTTGCTGGATATATACCAAAGATTGTATAATTAACAAACCGATTCCCGTAGTAGAATAAGTTGTAACAATAGCGATGGAAGCTAACACTAAAATAAATTTGCTTTTCTTAAATATAAAGGCCTCAAGGAAAAAATAAATATTCAAAAAAACTTGTAAAACACCTGGCTCCCAGAATAAACCTTGGTTCCGACAGATGTCTATATTAAGAAAAGTAAGTATCCCTCTTTCAGTTGTGTAAAAAAATAGATTAAGAAACGTTTCACACTCATGATAAGTAGAAGAAATAACAGCAAGATTATCTTTAATAAAAAAGAACATGATAAAGTTAAAAAGAGAATGAGCAACAATCATTTGAAGCACTCTATATAAGCTCAGAAGTAACTGATTCTTATTGTTAGCAAAATACAATAAAGAAAAAACAGAAATTGATATTATCATAAAATAATAATAATATTTATTTAACTCTTGCTCATTTTCAGCAAATAGATAATTAATTATAAATAACCCAAACAATATTAATGTGGTAATAATTGAAGAATAAAAGTTAGTTTTAAACACATTTTTTCTGATTAATAAAAAAGATAAGCCTAAAATAATCGAGAAAATGATATAAGATATATTTCTGTTAAACACAAACAATAAGCCCCCGGAACTCATGATGAGCATGAATACAACAAGATTATCTAGAAACTTTTGTTTTAAAGTATATATCCTCATTTCCAATTCATTTTTCTTTCTAGTAATTCTTCTACAATTTTAATATCTTCAGTGAAATAAGATTTAAATATGACCTCCCTTTCTTTAACAGATAATTTATTCGGCGTGAATGTAGTGATATTTAATCTTTGAATTCTATTCTTTATGATTTGTCTTGATTTTGCAGATGGAAATATATTTTTAATTATTTGACGCCACCATCCTGTTTTTTGCATTAAATTTTTAAGCCAAATAAATTTAGCTTTACTTGCCTTATTACTTCTTATGTTAAAATTAATATCTTCCTCCTTTATGTTAAGAAACTTAAATATCTTAAGTATTGTCTGTTCTCTTTCTGCTATAAAATCTTCCTCAAAATGAAGAATTAAAAAATTATCTTTAGAAAATAATGCAAAATATCTTTTGAGCATATTCGCATATTTACCCTGTTCAACATAAGAACTTCTTAAATAAGTAAGATAATTATTATTCTCGTTTACCTTTTTTTTAATTGCATTTTTAAAAGATAAACGCTCATGCAAATCTCTTTTTGAATGCAAATAATGAGAATATGCTCTATCAACTGGATTTCTTAAGATAATGATAAATTTCACATTCTCACCTAATGACTCAAGGATTCTTTCAGGAGCATACTTATCAAACAAATAGGTTGGCGTGAAATCTCCAATACATTTCTCCTTCTTCACTCCATTAAAATAAGTTTTCTCATACCAAGAAACGCCATTTTCGTAAACAGTTGAAATGTCAAAAAAATGTGGTTCCTTAAAAGAAGGAGTAAACACATCAGAATGTTGCTTTAAAATATCATAAAGGCTAGTTGTACCTGATTTAGCAGCACCAATACACATGAAATTTGGTAAACTCATCTTGTCCAATTATTTAAATCTTTATCTAACAATAAAGAAAGCTTTTCTACATCACTTTTATAATATTCTTTCAACCACTTTTTAGTTTCAGGATTAATCTTTTCGATTTTATTTGTATTTCTTTTGTGCAAATTTACTCTAATGCTATTCCTTAATTTTTTGAATGGAAATAAAAATCTCAACACTGTCTTGAATGGGGTTTTTTTCATCATAAGTGATTTTATCCATTCATTTTTCCATTCCCAATCTCCTACCATATATTTTTCTTCATCATTAATTTTAAAAGCATCTAAATCTAGAAACTTAAAAACATTATCAATTTCTGCATTGAAGTCATTTTTATAATCATCATAAATTATAACATGAACATTATCAAATGCCTTAATAAATTTTTTTACCTGATTAAAATACATTCCTAATTCTAAATACCTAGAAGCGGGAGTCATATTACTAGTGTTAAAATATCTATCTTCTGATTGATCAAGCGCCTTTTCAAATGATAAAGATTCCATAAGATTATATCGTTTAATATGTTGATATCCTGAATATGCACGTTCTACAGGGTTACGTAACATAATAATAATTTTGACATCCTTAAGATATTTATTAATATTCTTAATAGCCAGTTCAGGAAATAACAAATACATCACGCTAGATTCTCCTCTATATTTCATAGAGGAAGCTCCCTTAAAAAGTAATTTATAATCTTCTATATTAAGTACTCCTTTAGGTATTCTTTGCTTACCTATACCCTTGTTAATTAAAAAATGTGGCTCTTTTGGAGAGCACATAAAAACAGATGGGTGCTGATTTAAGTAATTATGCAAAGAGGTCGTACCACTCTTTGCTGCTCCAACTATTAATAGATTTGGTAAAGCCATTATTCTTTCCAACTTTTTAAATCAACATTTAACAATTCTTCCAATTTTTCTACATCATTTCTAAAAAACCGAATTAATTCCTTCTTTGTTTCTGGATTAATTGGTTTTATTTTTTCTTTTAGGAAGTATTCTAAAAATATTCTAAACTTTGATCTTAATTTTTTAGAGAAAACAAATCTCAATTCTTTTTTAATGAAATTATCTTGCATAAAAAAAAATTTCAAAAAAGAAAAGCGCCAACTTTTACCTCCAACATTATGTTTAGAATGGATATCTAATTCCACAACTCTTAAAATACCTAAAAAAGCTAAAGTTTCCTTAACCACTTGTTTAGTGTTATACTGAAAATCTTCATGCATAATAACATGAATATTCTTAAAATTATCAATATAAGCCTTAACCATATCATGATAAAGACCCATGTTTTTATACATGACCATTGGCGTTAAAACAATGTCATTTTCTAATCTATTTTTCTCAATTTTTAATGCTTCTTCAAATGATAAGAGTTCCTTCATGCTTCTTGAAACATGCGTATAAGCAGAAAAAGCTCTGTCTACAGGATTACGTAACATAATAATGATTTTTACATCATCTCCTAAATATTTTTTAATATTTTTAATAGCTTCATTGTAATAATACAAATACAAAACAGTTGATTCTCCAATAGCTTTTTCATTTACAACATGATTAAAAAGAGCCTGATAGGATTCTAAATTCCAAATACCATTATGCAATCTATCCTTTACTAGATTCTTAATTAAAAATCTTGGTTCTTTAACCTTCATTCCTTGCTCATTATATGAAGGCATATAGACATCAGGATGTTGATTTAAGTAGTTGTGCAAAGAAGATGTCCCGCATTTTGCAGCACCTACTATCAAAAAATTTGGCAAATTATTTTTCATAATTACCTTTTACTAAAGGGTACGTAAAATGTATAGAATCCAAACTCTCGTTTTACAAAATAGACCATAATAAGATTCCATAATGATAAAGAAATCATACTTGCAAAGGCGGCACCATTAATTCCAAATTTTGGAATCAAAAATAAATTTAATACTCCATTCACAATAGCTCCAACAAATAAGATATTCATAAATACTACCTGTTTACCAGTCATCTGAAGAATATTCCCTACAGAACCTGAAAGAGTACTAATTAATTTACCAAAGGATAAAAGCATAAATGCTATTACTCCCTTTTCCGCAAATTCCGGACCAAATAAGCTCAACAAAAAATCAGGAAAAATTAAAAAACATAATACTAAAGGAAGGGTGGTTAAAAATATAATTTTTGAAGATTGATGGGCTACTTTTCTTAACCCATTCATATCTTTCTTTCCGTATAATTCAGCAAAAATAGGAGCGGCAATACTATTAACGGCCATTAAAGCTATGCTAGCAAACATTGATAACTTAAATGCAGTAAAGTATATTCCAACTTCTTCAGGGCTTCTCATATTTCCTAGCATTAATTTATCAGTCCAAGCCATAATAAATTGAACACTCTGAGCAAACATTAGCGGGATAGATACTTTTAAAATATCCCGATATTCTAAATTTTCAATTTGTTCATTAGAATTTATTATTTTTAACTTATTGAAATTATAGGAAAAAGAAATAAAAGCTAAAAGAGATACAATTGCTAAAGATGAAAGATAAGCGTAAACCGGCACATCGCCATCTAAAATAAATTGAGTTATTATAAAAATTGAGATAATAGAAAAAGTAGCTTGCGACATTCTATAAAAAAAGGAAAATTCTATTATTTTTTTTAATCCTCTTAGACTTTGATAATGTAACATAAAGAAAGCCATTGGCAATACAAAGAAGGCATTCAGTCTGATATGATGAACATTTGCATGTATTAAATTAGCAATATCTTGTGAAAAGCAATACATTAACAAAGAAAATATAAGAGATGTAATACTTAATAAACGAGTTATCTTATTTCTGAAAATCTGAATACTTTTCCACTTTTCTTTCTTTGCAAAAGAAGCTATAAATCGAATTGAAAAAGTATCCATTCCTAATTTAGAGAAAAGAGTAAAAATCCTTAAAACTACTATAGACAACACATAATCTCCTAAGCCTTTTGCTCCAAAATAATTAGCAATTAATAAGGTTAATAAAAACCCCATTACTTGCCCTCCTATTCGTATCAAAAAAGACCATCCTCCTTTTTTGAAAATTTCAGAGAAATCTTTATCTTGCATTGCGTTTAGAATTTTTTTCATAAATTAACTTACTAAAAACCAAGGATTCAATAAATATTTCTTATTATATATAACTTCTTTTTTTGTGTTGAATTGAGCAACTGAGAAACCAGCATATTTAGCAATTGCATGTCCTGCTCCTGTATCCCATTCCATTGTTGGCGCATGCCTAGGGTAAGCATCGGCCTTTCCCTCTGCAATCATACAAAATTTTAATGATGAGCCAACTGCCAAGATATTTACATCACCATGTTTTTTTTTCATTTCCTCAAAAAATACTTTTGTTTCGGCTGACATATGAGATCGAGAACCCACAATCACATAATTTGCTCTTTTATAATCAATTGGCAATAAATCTGATGAGGAAATTAATGTTTCTAGATTTTCAATTACTGAATTAACACTTACTTTATAAGAACCTAATCCTTCCATAGCAAAATACAAATCTTCTTTTACAGGGACATAAATCACGCCCATAATCGGATTTCCATTATGAATCAATGCTATATTTACAGTAAATTCACCATTTCTTTTTACAAATTCTTTTGTACCATCTAAAGGATCAACCAACCAAGAATAGGCCCAATTATTTCTTTCTGAATAAGGAATTTTTGCACCTTCTTCACTTAAAAAAGGAATGTCTGTCGCTAACAAATGATTTTCTATTACTTCATTGCAATTTTTATCTGCCAATGTTAAAGGAGATTTATCATCCTTTTGCTCAACAGCAAAATCGGAAGCATATACATCCATAATAGCCTGTCCTCCTTTAATAGAAGCGTTAATCGCTTTTACCAATAATTCATTCATATTCATTTTTACTGATATTTTACGTTAAGCTTCTGTTGGATGCCAAGTGGTTTTTATTTCTTGGAACTGTTCAATAAAATAAGGTGATTGACTTGTTTTATTATCCCAATTCTTTCGTTTGTAAATTTCTACTCTTTTTAAATTTTCTACCGACACCTTCTCAATCTCCTTTATTTCTTCATTATTATCTCCACAATAAATAATAGAATTTACATCCTTATGAGAGGCAAAATGACTGATTAGTTCTTTTCTTTTTCCTGTTAAAATATTTACAACTCCATGTGGAACATCTGAAGTATTTAAAACCTCAGCAAAAGAAATACTCACCATTGGATTTTCTTCAGAGGACAAAACAATACATGAATTGCCTCCAACAATGACTGGAGCAACTACAGAAACCAATCCTAATAATGAAAATTCATTTGGAGCAATTACTGAAACAACTCCCATTGCTTGCGGAATTGAAAAATTAAAATGATTTGATGCAACAGGATTAACCGAACTGAAAATTTGATGAAATTTATCACTCCAACCTGCATAATATATTAACCGATCTATACTTTGTTCAACTTCACTTCTCGCCTGATATTTTGATGATCCAGTCATCATTAACTCCTTAATAAATTGTAATTTTCTCCCTTCCAACATTTCCGCTATTCTGTAAAGTATTTGCCCTTTATTTAATGCGGTTATATTTTCCCATCCTTTTTGAGTATTTCTAGCAGAAACAACAGCATTACGGAAATCTTTTCTGGAAGATAAACAGATATTTGCCACTAAATCTCCATTTTTATTTTTTAAACGGGAAAATCGCCCAGATTCTGTTCTTGGAAACTTACCTCCAATAAATATCTTATATGTTTTTAATACATCTATTCTGCTCATTATTCAAATTTTAAATACGACTTCAGTCCATGCAAACCTCCTTCTCTTCCCATTCCGCTCTCCTTAAACCCGCCAAATGGAGAGCAAGGATCGAACTTATTATAAGTATTTGCCCACACTACTCCTGAATTTAATGCCTTTGTAATTTTGAAAATCTTTGAGCCTTTTTCTGTCCACACTCCTGCCGATAACCCAAAAGGAGTATTGTTTGCTTTTTCAATTACCTCATCAATAGTTCGAAATGTTTGAATAACCAAAACAGGACCAAAAATTTCCTCTTGTACAATTCTATTCGATTGAGAAACATTTAAGAATAATGTTGGAGGGCACCAATTTCCTTGCTTTGGCAAAGAGCATTTTGCCTGAAATATTTCTCCTCCTTCCTTTTTCCCAATTTCAATATATTTTTCAATTGTTTTTAATTGTTCTGCAGAGTTAATTGCTCCAATATCTGTGTTTTTATCTAAGGGATCTCCAATAATTAATGTTGAAATTCTATCTTTTAATTTCTCAATTACGGAATCTGCGACACTCTCTTGAATGAACAAACGAGAACCAGCACAACAGACATGTCCTTGGTTGAAAAAGATAGCATTTACAATTCCCTCAACAGCTTGATCAATTGCAGCATCTTCAAAGATGATATTAGCTCCTTTCCCTCCTAATTCCAAAGTTGTTTTCTTTTCAATTCCAGACAAACTGCTTTCAATTAACTTCCCAACTTCTGTTGAGCCTGTAAAAGCAATTTTATTTATCTCGGGATGATTTACAATTGCAGCTCCTGTTTTTCCAGCTCCTGTCACAATATTTACCACTCCTTTTGGCAACCCGCTATCCTGGATAAGTTCTGCTAATTTAAGAGCTGTTAGCGAAGTGCTTTCTGCTGGCTTTAATACTACTGTATTTCCGCAAGCAATGGCTGGTGCAATTTTCCAAGCGGCCATCAATAGAGGAAAATTCCAAGGAATTATTTGACCTGCAACACCCAATGGAGTTGGCTTTTTATTCGGAAAAGCATATTCTAATTTGTCCGCCCAGCCTGCATGATAAAAGAAGTGATTGGCTGCTAATGGAATGTCAATATCTCGGGATTCTCTGATTGGTTTTCCACCATCCATACTTTCAATTACAGCAAATTCTTTTGCTCTTTCTTGAATCATCCTTGCTATTCTAAAAATATATTTTCCTCTTTCTTTTGGATCTAATTTGGACCAACTTTTAAACGCTTTTATAGCAGATTTCACGGCTTTATCAATGTCCTTATCATTAGCATCAGCAATTTTTGCAATACTTTGATTGGTTGCAGGATTTAAAGTATTGAAATATTTTTTCGATAATGGTTTTACAAAATCCCCTCCAATAAATAAATCGTATGTATCCTTTAACGTTATATAAGATGTCGACTCAAGAGATTCATCATATTTCCAAGTTTTATAAATATCAATTTTACTCATCTTTTAATCTTTTGAAAAATAATCCAAGGATTGGTAAATTCCGCTTTCTTGTTTTTCTAGTTGCATTAAAATATCATTTACCAATCGACTCGCTCCAAAACGAAATAAATCCTTATTCATCCATCTATCACCAAGAGTTTCCTTTAACATCACTAAATATTGCAAAGATTGTTTGGCGGTTGAAATTCCTCCTGCAGGCTTCATTCCTATTTTAATTCCTGTTTTTTTATAATAATCTTTTATAGCCCTTAACATTACATAGGTAACTGGCATAGTAGCTGCCGGACTAATTTTTCCTGTTGAAGTTTTAATAAAATCTGCTCCAGCATACATTGCTATATCACTTGCTTTTCTCACATTATCTAAAGTATCCAATTCTCCGGTTTCTAAAATTACTTTTAGATGAGCTTTTCCACACGCTTCTTTTATTGCAGCAATTTCATCAAAAACAAAATTATATTCTCCAGCTAAAAAGTTTCCTCTAGAAATTACCATATCAACTTCATCTGCTCCTTGATCGACAGCAAATTTAGTGTCGTTTAATTTAACTTCTAAAGTAGATTGTCCGCTAGGAAATGCAGTAGCCACTGAAGCTACATTTATCCCGCTTCCTATTAGTTCTTTTTTTGCAACTCCTACCAAAGTTGGATACACACAAACCGCAGCTACATCTGGCAAATTAAGCATTGAATTGTGTAAATATTGAGCTTTATAACATAGTTGAATTACTTTTCTAGGCGTGTCTTTACCTTCTAGTGTGGTTAAATCAATCATACTGAGAGCAAGATGTAAACCATGTACTTTTGCTGAAGTTTTTATACTTCTTTTGCAAAATCGATTTACTATTTCGCGCACACCAACTGTGTCAATCTTTGGTGTTTTACTTAAATCTGGAAAATTCAACATATTCTTATTAAAAATAATTGCCCAAATTTAAGAATTTTATACTTAATACATCTTAATAATAATTTGTAAATTTTATTAAATTTACCGACTTAAATATGAAAGAAATCAAAAATAATTTATTTCCAATTTTTAACGATATCCTACAAAGAGAGGATAAAGAAATATTATTGCAACAAAATGCAAAAGTAATCTGGATGACTGGACTTTCAGGCTCTGGAAAAACTACAATTGCTAAAGGAGTAGAAAGATATTTGTATTCAAAAGGCATTCTTAATCAACTTTTGGATGGGGATAATATCCGTGTAGGAATTAGTAATAACCTTACCTTTTCTCCTGATGATAGAACCGAAAATATTAGAAGAATTTCAGAAGTCAGTAAGCTTTTCATGAATTGCGGAGTAGTAACACTCAACTGTTTTGTAAGCCCAACAATTAAGATTAGAAATATTGCAAAAAAAATAATTGGTGCAGAAAACTTCATTGAGATTTACATAAACGCATCAGTAGCAACTTGTGAGGGTAGAGATGTAAAAGGACTTTATCAAAAAGCAAGAAAAGGAGAAATAACAGACTTTACAGGCATTAGCGCTCCATTTGAAGCCCCTGAAAATCCTGAAATAGAAATAAACACATCCAAACTTTCAATAGATGAATCGGTACAGAAAGTTTTGAATTATATATTACCGATTATAAAAAACAAGTAAAAAATGGGCTCGTATAATTTAACACACTTAAAAGAATTAGAATCAGAAGCAATTTTCATCCTTAGGGAAGTGGCAGCACAGTTTGAAAAACCTATAATGTTATTTTCTGGAGGGAAAGACTCTATCATCATGTTCCATCTTGCCAGAAAAGCATTTCATCCAGGGAAAGTTCCTTTTCCATTAATGCATGTAGACACAGGGCATAACTTCCCAGAAACTATCGAGTTTAGAGATAGACTAATGAAGGAAACAGGAGAAACCTTAATCGTAAAATATGTTCAAAATTCTATTAACAATGGAACTGCAGTAGAAGAAACCGGAATAAATGCATCAAGAAACGGATTACAAACCGTAACTCTTTTAGAAGGATTAGAAGAAGGTAAATATGATTGCGCTATGGGAGGGGCAAGAAGAGATGAGGAAAAAGCAAGGGCTAAAGAAAGATTCTTTTCGCATAGAGATGAGTTTGGGCAATGGGATCCAAAAAATCAAAGACCTGAGCTTTGGAACTTATTTAATGGAAACAAGAAAATGGGAGAACATTTTAGGATTTTTCCAATCTCTAATTGGACTGAAATGGATGTTTGGCAATATATCTTACATGAAAAAATTGAGTTACCTGCTTTATATTTTTCTCACAAAAGAGAAGTAGTAAATAGAAATGGAGTACTACTTGGAAAATGTGATTACATCCAACTAAAAGATAGTGAACAATGGGAAGAAAGAACTATTAGATGTAGAACTATTGGAGATATGACTTGTACTGGTGTTGCAGAATCGGATGCCGGTACTTTAGAAGAAATCATTGAAGAAGTTGCATCAACAAGAGTTACTGAAAGAGGTGGTAGAGCAGATGACAAAAGATCGGAAGCAGCCATGGAAGACAGAAAAAAAGAAGGGTACTTTTAAAAAATAAGAAATATGAGTAAAACGCAAGGATATCTAGATATGGAGCTGTTACGCTTCACAACTGCAGGAAGTGTAGATGATGGTAAAAGCACTTTAATTGGGAGGTTACTTTACGATAGTAAAGCAATTTTTGAAGATCAGATGGAATTACTTGAAGAAACAAATAAACAAAGAGGTGAAGAAGGTGTAAACCTTGCGCTATTAACTGATGGATTAAGATCCGAAAGAGAGCAAGGGATTACTATTGATGTTGCCTACAGATACTTTGCAACTCCAAAAAGGAAATTCATTATTGCAGATACTCCAGGACATATTCAGTACACAAGAAATATGGTTACAGGAGCATCAACAGCAAACTTAGCACTACTTTTAGTAGATGCAAGACATGGAGTAATTGAACAAACTAAACGTCATGCATTTATTGCATCTCTTTTACAAATTCCTCACATTGCAGTTTGTATTAATAAAATGGATCTAGTAGATCATAAGGAAGAAGTATTTGAAAAAATTAAAACTGATTTTGAAGATTTTGCTTCTAAATTAGATGTTAAAGATATTCACTTTATTCCAATTTCTGCACTTAATGGGGATAATGTTGTTGATCGATCTGAAAATATGAATTGGTATGAAGGATCTACTTTAATGCATCTTCTAGAAAATATTCATATTGGTTCAGATCAAAATCATGTTGATTGCAGATTTCCCGTACAATATGTAGTTCGTCCTCAATCTGCTGAACATCCTGATTACAGAGGCTATGCTGGGAGAATTGAAGGTGGTGTTTTTAAACCTGGAGATGATGTAACTATACTTCCTTCAGGTTTTACTTCAAAGATTAAATCCATTGATACTTTTGATGGAGAGATTGCGGAAGCATTTTCTCCAATGTCAGTTTGTATGACTTTAGAAGATGATATTGACATTAGTAGAGGCGATATGTTGGTGAGAGAAAACAATAAACCAACTACAGAACAAGATATTGATGTTATGATTTGCTGGATGAATCAGAATAAAATGATTTCAAGAGGAAAATATACTATCAGACATACTTCTCAAACTGCCAGATGTATTATTAAAGAAGTGAAGTACAAAATGGATATCAACACTTTGCATAGAAATGAAGAAGATAGAGAAATTGGTTTGAATGATATTGGGAGAATTACTCTCCGAACTACTAAACCTTTATTTTTTGACAGTTACAGAAGAAATAGAAATACTGGAAGTATTATTTTAGTAGATGAAGCTACAAATGAAACAGTGGCTGCTGGAATGATTATTTAAACAAGATTTAAAATACAAGTAAAAAAGCCAGACAATTGTCTGGCTTTTTTATTATACTAATTATTATTAATTCAGAGTAAAATTAATAGGAATTGTAAACATTACTCTAACAGCTTTTCCTCTTTGTTTTCCAGGCTTGTATTTAGGTAGAGATTTTACCACTCTAAGAGCCTCAGCATCTAGATTCTTATCAACTCCTCTTACAATTTTTGCATTTGTAACAGATCCAGATCTATCTACAATAAAACTTACATATACCTTTCCTGTAATATTATATTCCTTTGCAATAGCTGGATATTTTACATTCTTCTGAATATACTTCATTAATCCTAGGTCTCCACCAGGAAATTCTGGCATATTCTCTACAACCATAAAAAATTCATCATCATCTTCCTCAATAATTTCAATTTCTTCATCTTCATCAGATTCTGTATCTTCAATCTCAATTTCATCCTCAATTATCACATCATCTTCTACAATTTCAATTATCTCTGGTGGTGGAGGTGGTGGAGGTGGTGGCTTTACTTCCTGCTTAGTAATTGGAATAATTTCCTCTTCCAAATCTTCAAGGCTTAAAGCCCCTAAATTATATGCGATTTTTTCATACGTTTTGTACTCAAAAGCACCAAGAACCACTAACAAAGCGATGACTAAACCTATCTGCAAAAACAATACTCTTTTTCTCTCTAAATCTACTTCTGAATTTTTTTTTGGTTCCATAATATATTTTTTAACCTACTAATTCCTGATATGCAGAAGCGTCAAGTAACTCATCTATTTCAATAACATTTAAAATAGCAATTTTAATAAGCCAACCTTCTCCGTAAGGATCTATATTAATTAATTCTGGTTCATCCTCTAACTTTTTATTAAACGATAAAACCTCACCATTTATTGGCATAAATAAATCGGAAACTGTTTTAACAGCCTCTATTGATCCAAAAACTTCTTCTTTTTCAAGATCTTCACCTTCCGTATCTACATCAACAAAAACAATATCTCCTAGCTCGCCTTGTGCAAATTCTGTAATACCAATATAGGCATTACCTTCTTCAATTCTTAACCATTCATGATCCTTACTATATTTTAATTCCTTTGGAAATTCCATTTATTTTTTTTTCAAAAATACATTTTTTTGTTGGTTAACAAAATTATCCGGACAAGGTAAATCTCAAACTAAATCCTGCATTAGTAATTGCTCCAGGGAAAGTAGTTGAAATAAACGGATTGGTAACCACTCTATCATAAAACAACTTAAGATTTAGCCTTTGATTCATTACATAATCAGCTGAAAATTTAATACTAATTATCTGTTGCCCCATAGTTATTTGTTCCTGATTCTCAATTACTTTTCGAATAACTGTCTTATTATTTCTAATATTTAAATCTAATTTCAAATCCAAATCACTTGACATTTTTTTTCCACTACCTCCGGAAAAAAAGTTAAATTTAACATCCTGTATTCTGTAACCTGTACCAATTATATACTCATTACTTGTAGTTTCAGTAAGTTGATTATTCGCAAGAGATAAAGCTAAAACTCTACTTTTCTTAATTTCTATTTTTGTAATTAACGAATTTTTCCAAGTCACATCAATTTTAAATAATGGGCTAAACTGTTCGTTAATAGTAATCTGTGAAATTTCTCTAGAAACATGATAACTCATATTATTCAGATTGATATTATCTCCATCCCCATAGTCCAGATTAGTTGTGTAATTTCCTACTGAATAAGTAGAGCGATAAGCATGCCCAAGGCTAAAGGTCTTGAACCTCTTCTTAATTGCTGAGATCCTAATTAAACCATCATAAGTTATTCGCCAATTTGGCAAAGGGATAGCAGGAAAAGCCGTTAACTTTGAGTTAGCAGGATTTTGCCCACCATAAGCTGCTAAGAAAGCTGGGATCATTACCTCTTGTGAAGTTGCTCCATATCCACCAGTTACAATAGTATCCTGACTAGTAATAGTTTGCTCAATAGGATATCCAGTGATCAGATCAATTCCACCATTAAAATTAGGATTATTAGCCGCTAACTGCCGAGCAATATCAGCTCTATACCCTCTAAACTGGCTAAAAATAAAAGATTCATAATCATCATTATCACTTTTAAAAGCAGTACCCAAAGAAATAAATGAAATGCTATGACCACCTGATTCAATAGGACTAAAATGATTAAATTTATTTTGAAAATCATCCCATCTAAAATACTCTGTTGCGTTATTTGAAGTGGTTTTATTAGCCGTTAACTCAATTCTGAATTGTTTAATTGGTTCTAATGTACTTCTTAATGTTAAATTGGTAGAAGTGTTAGTTTTATATAAAGTATTTAAGGTCGAATCCTTTGTTATCCAGCCTTGGTTTCCAGCATAATCTCTAATATCCCTCTGGCTCCCAAATGCGAATGGTAAGCCAGGAGAAAGAGCTGACCAATCTTGACCTAAAAAGTGAGGTTGATTTAAATATCCTGGCAAGAAGGTTCCTTTATTTTCTGAATAATTAACAGAAATATTTTTTACACTTAACATGAAACGAGTTAGATGTTTAAAAATCTCATATTTATTTTTATTTTCCTTTTCAGTATCTTCATTTTTTTCAGCATTCCTATTTCTAGAAACTCTACCCTTACCGTTATTTCCTTGATTTAATTTTTTAAAATAAGGTATTTTATTATACAAAGTATTCATATTAATCTGCCCATTATACTGCTTGGAATTCGAATTCTGAATAGTATGCCCTAGATATTTTAATGCTAAAGGAGCTGAAGTCCAATTATAACTTGAATTATATCTAGTATTTAACGAAATAAAATTAAAAAGAGGAATTTTATTTAGAGGCACTTGATAGTTCAGACTAAAAGCCTGATTATAGGATGTTGCTCTACCAAAATCCCAAACATTATCCCAAATAGTATCCATTTTTTCTTTGTAATAAGGATCATTTTTGTCTAGCCTTCCAGCTGGTTCATCAATATTTGCTTTAGAAGTTACCGCAAAATCAATTTTTAGCGTACGAGTTAAATCATATTTAAATTCATACATTCTATTCCATTCAAACATCTTATTATAAGTAGGTCTAATAGGGTAAGATTTTCCATAAGTAGAGGTTAAGTTTCTAAGCTGAGTTTCATTATAATTTCTATTTACATCCGTTCGGAATGAAAATGACTTTGGCATAGTGTTGAAATTAATATCCTTAATTATCCTAAAGTAATCTGATTTTGGAAATTTAATTTTCCCAAAAGGTTTTATGTTTTTTGGTTGTGTATTAAAATTATAAGTTAACGCTCCCCTATAGTTTACTGTTTGATTTTTCTCAATATTTATATTTCGAATTGAAGTTTCATTCTTAGAATAAGACAAAGAGAAATTTTCCACATCATATATCTTTGGCTTCTTAACTGTTTGACCTTTTTTAGTGGTTTTAGTTTTTCTTACATTAGTGAAATTAATACTCTTACGCTTAACATAATCCTGAACGATATGCTTTAAAGAATCCTTCTCAGCAGTATTATTTATTGCCTTAAGTGAAGTAGTTAATAAAATATCGGGATCAAGCGGGTTGTAATGAGGATTTTTAATCGATTCCGAACGTCCAAAATACATCGGCACTTTAATACCAAAATCTTCTGAGAAAAATTTACCTAAATCGAATGAAGAAGAAAAATCATATTGATAGGCATTGTATTTTTGGCGTTCATTTAATTTTTTTTCAATACTACCAAAACCGACAGTACTCATATTCCCTGATAATGTTAGATTTCCAAAATCCGCCAAACGAGCCGTAAACCTACTATTAGCAGCCCAACCACCATATTCATCAAAATCTGTCAATCTAAGTTCGTTCACCCAAATCTGTCCGCATTTTGAAAGCCCATCATCCTCAGAATCTAATGTTACTTTTTTAGGATTTCTAATTCCTATCATTATAGTTTTAACTTGAGATAAATTAGGATTACCTACAACTACAACTTTACCTCCTGAAGCATATTTTATATAAGGAATACTAACATCCGAACCATTAAAATTTCTTTCTTGTTTTGCTAACTGAAATATCTCAAAAGCAATATCTATTTCATTTTCTGTTGGCCATATATCACTTGGATTACTTGTATAATGGGAGCTTGGTTTTAAAGAAATTTCATACTCATAATAATTGGCAATAAAATCAGTTCCTAAACGAATAAAACAAGATAAATCTCCTTTTTTCAAATCATCTTCTTCCCCCTCAGCATGTACAAACATTTTTATACGCTTATAAGCTCTTACATCAATATCAGCAGTTTTATAAGCTGCTCTAGAATCTCCATCTTTCAAATCACAGATTTTAAGCACTAAAGATTGCTCGTTCTGCTGTCTTAATGATGTAGTTGTATTATCCACTTCCTGCTCAATTCCTGGAGGTAATACATAGTTAATTGGCGAACGATTTCCATTTTCTTCAATATTCACAGCCGAAACATCAAAGGTAGTTTCACCTTGATCATCTAATGGAATATATTCTCCTGGTTCGGCTAAAGAAAAATTATACCTTCTCCACTCCCCTCGCACTAATTCCAAGGTAGCAAAACGACAAATAATTGGTTGATAAAAATTAGTAAATGCTAAACGCATAAAACGAATAGATTTAAAATCACGAATACTTCCAATTATATTTTCAGGCTTATAAACAGGCACTCTAAATTGATACCATTTAATATTTCTTGTTTGCCCATTTTCGGTTTTTACAGTAGTTTCTAATATATCCGATATATGACTGTCACCCACATTCATGCCAGGAAATAAGCTTACTTTATATTGAAAATAGCTTTCAGTCTCACTTAGGGTATGATCCCTATTTATATCCTCAGTATTAGGCTGTGAAGATGCTGCTGTAGGATAACTTTCAGGAGAATTTTCTGTAGTGACTGAATTTCCCTCCGTATTATTAAAATTCTTGTATCTATCTAAAATCGAAGTCGATCTACTGTCAAAATCAGTCCCTCTAAAATAATGAAAATCATCAGCAGAAGGATCGTTTATTGCATTAATATACACTGGATCAGTAACATCATAACCGGCAGATAGCAATTGCTGAATATAAACAGAATCAAAAAAAGATCTCTCATCAGTATTTCTTAAACCATCAAGACCAACATCCTGAAATTGACGAGAAGAAGGGTCATTATCAAAAGCCTCAACTATTGAAAAATTAGTAGGCACTCTACCCCAAGCAGTAGTGTCAACATCCTCAACTATTTCGGAAGTTGGTAATCCGTTCTCAAAACTTTTGTATCCATCATGCAATACATCCTCAGAAACATTACCTAGATGCAAGTACATATCTCCACCCAAATGATTAGCTAGTCCATCTTCTTCATTAAAAGGGTCCATCATCCAAAATTCAATAAATTCAATGTTGGCTGATTCAAAATCATTAGTCTCCAACTTTCGCATTATTCCTCCCCAATTGGTTGAAGGACTAATTAATTTACCGTATTCATTAATACCATTAACAGTATAATTATTCGATCCTCTTTCCTGAGGATAATAAGCTAAATCAAGTACTGCTAAATTTGTAATCTGACTTCCTAAATCAGGATCTTTATTGGGGAAAACCTCTGTTTCCAAAACCTCACGGGAATAATGATATGATTGCTGAGCAATTGTATTTCCATTCGCTAAAGAAATAGTTTTATTTACATTAGGAGGTGTAATAGAGGTGCTCCTAAAAAACAAAGGATCAATAGTATACCAAGCTAATTTTGCTCTTTTTGCACCATATTTTAAATTCTCACTAATCCCTGAAAACTCAGTTTCTGGATATTGAAAAATAATATCTTGCCCAGCACCTAAAGGTAAAGAAGCCATTCGCCAAGCTCCCATATTTCTAATATCAATTGAAGTTCTGCTTGATTCAAAATCATCTATATAAGACATCCCTTTATTCCCAATTGCACTATGATGTCCAGGTATAAGATGTGCAAATTCACCAGTTGCAATTAATCGAGATTTTGATTTTGTTTCAATTAAAGGCAACCAATCAACAGCTCTGGTAAGCCAAGGAGATTCAGTTTGATAATTCCCGTCTAATCCCCAAATAGTATTAGAAATTGGCTCTTCACCAGTATTAATTTTAGTGGTATATGGTCGCTCAGTTAAATTTAACATAGTTGCTCCAATTAAAAAATCTTGATTAATTTCATAATCGGCATGTAGCCCAATTAATGTTTTATTCTGAATACCAAACATGGAATTATTTTCTAAAGAAATTTTAATCGGCACACCAGAATTTAAAATTCCTTCATTAATAATAGTCACACGTCCCAACATATAATCAACTGTATAATCTTGATCTTCAGTTAACTTTTGTGAACCTGCAGTTACTGTAACTGAACCCTCAGGAACATTCATAGCATTCAAACGAATTTCAGCACCTGATGAGGATTGATAGGTTCCTTTTAACCTAAACTTATTGAGTTCGGGATATTGTTGAGCAACAGTAAGTGTGGAATCATATAGCGATTGATACACATATTTTTCAGCTATAGTTGCATCATTTATCTTATTGTACAAATAAGAACCAAAGGGTTCTCGAACAGGGAAAATTATTCTTCCGTTTGAAGCTTTAGCAGTAATCCCTTCAATAAAATCAAACACCCCATCCGATTGATTATCCAACTGCTGATTCAGTCGATCTAAATTCAATACTTTTATCAATGGAATTCCATCCAGAATTCCTTCTCCTAAATAATTTGTTAATGCTCCAGATTCTTTTGTGTTTTCATAAACAATATCCAACACAAAACCATCTCTACTCATTTGATACGCTCCTAAAGCATATACATTTTTCATCATTAAATCCCAAGTAGGAAGTAATGGCGTGAAGTTTGTCCCTTTTAACAATTTAACAATTAATGCTTCTGGCGCATTAGGTCCTGTTGAACTTAATTCTCCAACTTGATAAGTTTTACTACCTCTGGTATACTGAAATGCAACTGCTAAAACCTCATCATTATTTAGTGCCTGATTTAAAGAAATATATCCTAATTGAGTATGAATAGTATATTCTGATTCTGACAATTTTCTGGCACGTTCTAATTTTTCATAATCCTGTGAGGCAGCAAAAAAAGTTGAATAAGGAGAAAAAGTATTGCTAACCTGATTAATATCCCTTATTGCACTATGCTGATTTGTTAAATTATAAAAAAGATTATTAGTTTCATTATCAGGAACATCCTTATATATTTGAGAGCCAGCAAAATTAGAGTTAGTATTATATACTTCTGTCTCCCCCAAATCTAGAAAAGAAACAATGTTACGCGTATCATTAGTTGTACCTATTTTATTAGTTACCCAAACTTCAACTTTTGTAATATTTATTGAAGAATTTACAAAAGGTAAATTTGCTAATGCGACATCATAATTATCCTTAAAATAATGAGCCAAAAAGAAGTGTTTATTCGCTTCATATTGGTCAACATAAACATCAAATTCTGAAGTTTGAGCTCCACCACTTACTTCAATTTCAGAAGTAGTGCTTTTTTGTTGAGATAAAATACCAGTAATGGTTGTTCGTCCAAACTGCAACTGTGTTTTAAAACCGAAAAGAGATTGGCTACCTGTAATTAATGTTCCATTTAAAGGTAAGCTAACATTACCAACTTCTATCTTTTTTATAATTTCATCATCATATCCAGTATATTCCAATTTCATTTGATTCTCAAAATCAAAAGTACTTTCGGTATTGAAATTGGTAGTTAGTTTTAGTTTATCTCCAATTTTACCAATCACATTCATTTGTATCTTTTCTTGAAAATCAAATGAAGTTGTTTTTCTTTGTTCTTCAGGTAAAGCAGGATTATCCAATCTATTAATTTTTAAACCAAAAATGAGTTCAGCAGAACCTTGAGGACGAATATCAACAGAATTACCTCCAAAAATTTTATCAAAAGCCTGACCAGGAATAAATAATTTAGGTAAACCCAAAGCTGAAGTCTGATTCCCTGTACGTTCTTTTGATCTATCATTCCAATAATCAGCAATAGAATTTTTCATTTTATATTGCTGGTATTCTTTAAAGCCCAAAGTAATAGACCTTCCTAACTTAAGCCCTCCTACTTTATGCTGTAGAATATATTGATTATTCAGAATATCATAATTAACCTGTGACTTAATATTACCAGGGGTATTCATAAACATACCTCCGCTTTGATTACCAAAAAAAGGATATGCCAAAGTGGAGTCAGTAGATTGCCCCAACAGATGAGTCTTTGCAAAAATTAATGCAAAAACTAATATAAGTAAATTATGATTTCTATTGATTTTCAATTCCTAATATAGTAATTACATTTGACTTAATGCCATTCTCACTAAATCTTCAACAGTTACAATTTCAGGGTTTGATTTTAATATTTTATTTATTTTGCTTTCAGCCCCTTTTTTAGCAAATCCTAAAGCTAGTAATGCAGATAACGCCTCTTTCTTAATAGTATTGTCTATTACGTCAAACAATAAATCAGATGTAGGCATTCCTTTAGCAACCTTATCCTTTAAGTCAATAATAATTCTTTGAGCTGTTTTAGCACCAATTCCTTTTACACTTTGTACCGCTTTTACATCAGCAGTAGTAATATGATGAATAATCTCTTGAGGAGAATAGGTAGATAGTATTACCTGGGCAGTACTTGGACCAACCCCAGAAACAGAAATTAAATTTCGGAATAAATGACGTTCACTTTCTTCAAAAAAACCAAATAAAGTATGCGAATCCTCTTTTACTGAAAGATGAGTATATAACTTACAGAACTCGCCATCTATAGCTGAGAATGTTTGTAATGAGATTTTGATTTTATACCCAATTCCATTTACATCTACAACCACATAAGTTGGTGTTTTTTCTAATAGTTTTCCGTGTATATGTGTTATCATTTTTAACTATTTATCATTCTCTATATATACGGCAAATTTAATGATTTGAATACATTTATCCCCATAAAAAAGAAAACCCTGCGCTTTCGAGCAGAGTTTTAATTTATTATTTAAATAAATAATTATTTAACAATCAATTTTTTGACTGAAACAATTTCATTTTTCACTATTAAATTTCCAAAGTAAATTCCCTTACTCATATCCGTTAAATCTAATTTCTGAATCCCTTTCTCTGTAAGAATAATCTCTTTTATTTCATTACCTAATATATCAATTAATTTAAGTATTGCTAAATTTCCTTTAAAAGTAAAAAACACCATTCCATTGGTTGGATTAGGATAAAAATCACCAACTTCATTTAATACTTGATTCTCGTTAATAGCAGTAGGCATACAACTATAAGTTATCGTAACACAAGTTTCATCAGAAGGATTGTTTTCATCATAGAAACAATACTGAACAGTTGCAATACCAGCAACCCCTTCAGGTTTATAATATCCAGAATGAGCATCAGCATCATTATTTGAATAAGAAATCTCTTGTCCCGACCCTATCATAGTTACATTACTAGTGCCCGTAGTTGTTGGATAACATGCTCCTGCAAAACAATAATAAGAACCTCCCCAAGATGGAAGATAAGCTGGTAAACTTATATTTGTTTTTTGACAAATAACACTTATTGAATTTCCAGAAATATTTTTAACATCCAAATGATGCTCAATTTCAGTGTTAAAATCTCCAGAAAAAACTGTATCTCCTGTAATAACTAAACTTTGTGCGGCAACAAATCCAATTTGAGTAATTACTAATATAAAGAGTAGATTTTTTTTCATGCTTTTATTTTTTGCAAATATATAGTATTTATCTTAAAAAACTATTTATTTTTGAATACGTAAGACAATAAAAGATAATACCTTCCATCCAATCTAATTTTCGTATTCTTGCAAAATTATTTAATTAAAACAAAAAAAATGAAAAGACTATTACTAATTGCTATTGTTGCTATATTATCCTTCAACAATGCACAAGCACAAATTTTCTCAGAAGATTTTAATGCAGGTATTCCTGCTACATTTACACTTACTGATGTAGACGCTGTACCTGCACATGCAAATGTCTCTGCATTTACAGGTTCCTTTGTTGCCGGAACACTTACCGGACAAGATTGTGCTGGGAGCACTTCTTGGCTGAATCCTGTTGGAACCACTGATGATTGGATGGCAACACCTGCTATTACAATACCTTTCAGCGCCTCCCCTATTAGCTTGCAGTTTGATGCAATTGCACAAGACCCTAATTACCCTGACGGAGTAGAAGTTTATGTTTCAACTACTGGCGCAACTCCTGCTGACTTTACAAGTCCAGCACTTTATAATACTACAGCAAGTGGAGAAGCTACTCCTTGGACTACTAGATCAATTGATTTAACATCTTATGCAGGGCAAACAATATATATTGCTTTTAGAAATAATTCTAATGATAAATTTATTTTAGGTATTGACAATATTATTGTAAGTGAATTATTAAATGATAATGCTGAATTAGTTTCTGCAGAAATTGATGCTGTAATTGCCGGAAATAGAACAGTTGATATTGCAATAAAAAATATTGGAGCTAATAACATTACTTCTTTAAACCTTGAATGGGACTTTAATGGAGGAGCAACAAATCCTGTTAACATTACTGGCATTAATTTAACTACAGGACAAACACATACTGAAACAGTAAGTTTAGGAACTCTTTCGATTGGAGGTCCTTATTCATTCAATTCTATAGTTACACTTGTTAACGGAAATACTGATCCTGATTCAATCAATACTGATTTTACTATAGTTGAAATGATTCCAAACTGGACAATGACTGATTCATACGGAAATTCTATCACATTACATGATGAATTAGCTCAAGGAAAAATGGTTGTTCTAGATTTTATGGCGTCTTGGTGTACCCCTTGCGCATCTTCTACTCCTGAATTAAACACCATGTATGTAAATCATACTACAAATGGGATGGATAATCTAAATGTATTTGGAATTACAATAGAATCAACTGACAATACAACAGTTATAAATAATTTAGGATGGGGCGGTACTTATCCTAAATTCCCATTTACTGCAACAAATTATGACCAATACAATCATTATGAAAGTACACTAGGGTTAGGTTCTGGAGGAATTCCTTTCTTTATTATGATTTGTCCTAACAAAACAGATCCTGGAAATAGTACAATTATACAATCAGACGTAGGATTTTCTAGTGGTTTATTTAACTCCAGTTATGAAACTAAATTTGGGGCATGCCCATCAGCTGATAATACAAGCACAACAACTGCTATAAATGATATTAATTCAAACTTATCAATTTACCCTAACCCTGTAAAAGATGTGTTAACAATTGAGGGAACTTATACTTCAGCTAATATTCATGATGTATTTGGGAAATTAGTGTTAACTACTGAAGCACAAAAAACTATTGATGTCTCTGCTTTGAGTAATGGAGTTTACTTTGTAAATATCAATAACAATACCACTACTACTATTAAGAAAATTACTATCACTAAGTAATTTCTAAAAAAATAACTTATAAAAAACCCTGATAATAGTCAGGGTTTTTTATTGCATCATAAATCATATATTATTATTAAATTAGCCAACGATAAAACACAATTAAAATGAGAAAATTACTTTTAACTATAACTGCAGTTGCAATACTTTCAACCTTAAGTATTGCTCAAAACAGAACATTACCATCCGTAGATGTAAAAACGCTTAACGGAGGAAGCATGAATATTACAGCAATAGAAAATGACGGAAACCCAATTGTAATTAGTTTTTGGGCAACATGGTGCAAGCCTTGTAAAAAAGAATTGAATACTATTGCAGAAGTATATGAAGATTGGCAAGATGAAACAGGAGTAAAACTAATAGCTCTTTCAATTGACGATACAAGAACAATGACTAAAGTAGCTCCTTATGTAAATGCTTCTGATTGGGATTATGAGGTTTACCTAGATCCTAATGGAGATTTAAAAAGAGCCATGGGAGTATCTACAGTCCCTCATACTTTTTTATTAAACAGCAAAAAAGAAATAGTTTGGCAACATAAAGGCTATGTTGATGGAGATGAAAATGAGCTTTTGGAACAAATTGAAAAAATAGCAAAATAATGATCAAAAAAATAAGTCTTACTCTTACTATCGCCTGCCTAACTATTATATGTTTTGCGCAGGAAAATAGTGGGGAATTTCATGGTGACTTTGATTTAAACATGCAAAGCTACCAAGAAGATAAACTCATTGAAGCAGAACCTGTAGATGAAATTATACTTAATAATGCTTACCTAAATATTAATTATACACAAGGAAACTTTGCTGCAGGCTTGCGTTACGAAAGCTACTTAAATGCACTATTAGATTTTGATGATGATTATAAAGGAAACGGAATTCCATTTCGATATGCAACTTATACAATTGATGGGTTAGAAGTAACTGCTGGTAATTATTATGAACAAATTGGTAGCGGTTTAATATTCAGAAGTTATGAAAATAAAGGATTAGGAATAGACAATGCAATGGATGGAGTTCGGCTTAAATACATCCCAGTAAAAGGGATTTATCTGAAAACTTTTATAGGGAAAAATAGAACTTACTTTACTTATTCAGATGGAATTATTAGAGGAGCAGATGCAGAAGTAAACCTTAATGAATCCTTAAATTTTGAGTCAAAAACAAAAATAATTGTTGGACAAGGGTTTGTAAGTAGATTTCAAGCAGACAATAATCCTAAATTTAAATTACCTCAAAATATTGCAGCTTATTCAAGTCGCCTAAACATAATAAATGGAGGTTGGAATTATTCAGGGGAATATGCAATAAAACTAAACGATCCTATTGGCTCATTAACTGCTGAAGGGAATAATTATGCTAATGGAAATGCTTTAATGAGTAGCCTAGCTTATTCTCAGAGAGGATTTGGTATTATTGCTGAAATGCATAGAGTCGATCATATGGAATTCAGATCAGAAAGAGCACAAGAAAAACAATATATAATCAATTACATTCCAACCTTAACAAAACAACATACATATACTTTATTAGCCTTGTATCCTTGTGCAACTCAATCAGAAGGTGAATTTGGAACACAAGTTGATGTGTTTTATAAAATCAAAAAAGGAAGCGTACTAGGAGGGAAATATGGGACAAAAATATCATTTAACTTTTCGAATATTAGAAGTCTTGAAAAAGGAGTAAAATATGATACTAATAAAAATGAAATTGAAGAAATTAGCAGCTCTTTTAAAAATGATTACACTGATTTCACACCTAAGTTCTTTAGTAAAAATGGAGAGTTATTCTTTAATGATATCAATTTAGAAATCTATAAGAAAATTAACAAAAAAATGAAAGCTACAGGAATACTTGCAAGACAATCCTACAACAAGGATGTCTTAGAGGGAAAAACTCCTGGGACTTACGGAACAGTTAATTCTACCATTGCTATTGCTGATGTAAGTTACAAAATAAAAGAAGGTCATACCGTTCGTGTAGAACTTCAAGAACTCTTAGCAGATGGTGGAGATGGAAGTTGGAGCATGGGACTAGTTGAATATACCATCTCTCCTCATTGGTTTTTTGCTGTTCAGGACATGTATAATTGGGGAAATCATGATGTAGAAAAGCAATTACACTATGTAAATATTAACTGTGGCTTCCTAAAAGGAGCTAACAGAATTGCCATAGGATATGGGAAAAAGAGAGCAGGAATATTCTGTGTTGGAGGAGTTTGTAAGGAAGTCCCTTCCGCTAACGGATTTAGTTTAACAATCTCATCAAGTTTTTAATATGAAAAATATAATCACACTTTTTAGTTTTATTTTAATCATCACATCTTGTGATGTTGTTGAAGGCCCTTACCTTATTGATAATGGAGGAATTACTCCAGTTGACACCTCATCCAACACTTATGTTAAAAAAGTACTAATTGAAGATTTTACAGGACATACTTGTCCTAATTGCCCAGCTGCAGCTAAAGAGCTTGAAGCTATACATGATGTTTATGGTGATCAGATAATTGGGATGGCTTTGCATGTTTCAACTGGCTTTGCAGCACCACAGACAGGTTCAGGGAAATTTGAATATGATTTTAGAACAGAATGGGGAACAGAATGGGATGATTTTTTCGATATCTCTAATGCTGGATTGCCAAGAGGGATGGTGAATAGAACAGGTTATCCTGATGAACATAAATTAGGGAAAAACGAATGGTTGGCTGCTGTAATTACAGAATTAGAAAAAGAAATTGATTTTGGAATTAGTATTACAAGTGAAATGAATGAAGATGAAGGGAATATTACTATTAACACTGAACTATTAAATGATGTAATAGGAGATTATAATTTAGTAGCTTGCTTAACCGAAAGTCATATAATCAACTGGCAAAAAGATGGGCAGATAGAAAATGCATTTTATGAGCATAATCATGTTTTAAGATCTGTCCTTATTGATAAAAATTTAAGCACATCCTCTTCTTATTCTTCTGGAGATGAGATTATAGAACCTATCATTATAAACTTAACTACTTTAGAGCAATATAATATTGATTATTCTGTAAACACAGCAATTAACGGAAGTGGAAATGCAGGAGGATGGAATGCCGAAAACATGTCAGTAATTGCTTATATCTACGATAATACCACTAAAGAAATAGTACAAGTTGAAGAAGCGCATTTAAACGAATAAACTAAGAATATCAATTATGAAGAAAAATCTATTTACACTTTTGGCAACCTTTATGGGACTAACATCCTTTGGGCAATCAACAGGTCAGATTACAAGTATTCTTTCTGATGATATAACACAAGGAGAGCAAATTATTGAAGCTTACTTTACGCCAATGGCTGAAAGTTTTGGAGCAGGTTTAAATAGTGGGTGGTACAATACTGCCAAACCGCATAAGTTAGGTGGGTTTGATTTAACTTTTACTTTAAATACGGTTATCATACCAAATACTGCAGAAACTTTCAATATTGAAGAAACAGGAGGAACTGTATTTACTTCTTCTGAAGATGTAGCTTCTACTATTTTTGGTAACTCTGAAAAAACTTCAATGAAATATACTAATAGTAATACTGGTTTGTCAGCTGATTTTGACATGCCTGGAGGGCTCAAAATTCCAGCTCTACCATTACCAATGATACAGGCTGGTATTGGTTTAATAAAAAAAACAGCTATTGATGTAAGATTTATGCCAATGATGAATGTAGGGAAAAATATAAATGTGAATCTATTTGGGATTGGTGCAAAACATGATTTATTACAATGGATTCCTGTAGTTGGAGATGCATTACCTATGAGTTTATCCATTCAAGGAGGATATACTACTCTTAATACTGAGCTAAAAATAGCTGGGCAAGAAGTTTCTTTAAATACAAAGGCTACTACAATTAATTTAGTTGCTTCAAAAAAACTATTAATGGTAACTGCTTATGCTGGAGTGGGCTATAATTCTACTACTACTACTTTTGCTGCAGATGCTGATTTTGATTTAGGAGGTGTTAAATTTAATGAGAAAGTAGAAATAGATTTTGAAGGTAATAATAACGTAAGAGCCAATATTGGCCTAAGGTTAAACATTACCCTGGTAACAATTCAAGCAGATTATACTTTTGCTGAACATCCAACAGCAACTTTAGGTCTTGGCGTTAGCTTAAGATAATATGAAAAAGAAATTTGCAATATTACTTTTTTGTGGATTTTTTGCACTTAGTATCCAAGCACAAAACTTTGGAGGGGGAATAATTCTAGGACTTAGCACCTCACAGGTTTCTGGAGATAATTTGGGCGGGTTTAATAAAGCAGGTATTTTAGCTGGTGGTTTTATTGACCTACAACTTAGTACAACTTTAAAAGGTCAAATGGAAATGACTTTTATTCAGAAAGGAAGTAATAACGCAAATATGAACAAAAATAGCATTTCGGACATTAGTTTATCTTATGTTGAAATTCCTTTACTTTTAAAATATCAACAAAGCAGTACAATAGCGATTGAAGGGGGTATTGAAACTGCATTTCTAATTTCATCTTCTGACAATGATATTTACGGTCAGATTTCCGCCAATAGTACAAGAAAATTCAATACAACAGATATTAGTATTTTTATAGGACTTGATTATTTTATTAATCCCCGATTAATATTAAATAGCCGAATCAGTAATTCTATTCTACCAATAAGAGCTCATGCTTCAGGTGCTACTTTTCAACTTAATAAAGGACAATATAACTCTGTGCTAAGTTTTGCACTTCATTATCATTTATAAATGAATAAGAAACATAAAATTATAGTGGCTGTAACTGGGGCAAGTGGAGCGATATATGCCAAAGTACTTTTTGATAAATTAGTTCAATTAAAAGAACAAATTGAAGAAATTGGCGTATTGATGAGCGATAATGCAAAATATGTTTGGGAGACAGAACTAGACAATAAAGACTACAATAATTATCCTTTTACTTTTTATGAAAAAATGGATTTTATGGCTCCTTTTGCAAGTGGTTCAGCAAACTTTGGTACTATGATAATTTGTCCATCTTCAATGGGAGTAATGGGTAGAATTGCAGCAGGAATAAGTAATGATTTAACAACAAGGGCTGCTGATGTAATCCTAAAGGAAAGAAGGAAATTGATAATTGTTGCTAGAGAAACCCCTTATAGTTTAATTCATATTAATAATATGAAAACAATAACTGAAGCGGGTGGAATTATTTGCCCTGCAACTCCTTCATTTTACAGCAAACCACAAACTTTTCAAACTCTTGCCGCAACTGTAATTGACCGAGTTCTAATGCTAAGTGGATTAGATAATAAATCATATAGTTGGGGAGCAAAACAATAATTTATTAAGTTTTAGGTTATTATATTGTAAACATTAAAAGGCATGCTAGAATTCAGCAAAAAAATACTCCAGAAAGTAAGTTTTGATAAAAAACTATTTACAAAAGAATTACAAAAAAGTGCTAGATGGATAGAGAAGCATGAAGTGTCAGCTTTAAAGATTTGGGTACTTACTTCTTTTGCTCATTACAAAGACACCATTCTAGAAGTTTTTGACCAAGTATCCTAAAAAAGATTCCCTTGATCCGCAGGCTTTACTTTTCCTAAATGCTTAAAAGCTAATTCAGTTGCTTGACGCCCTCTAGAAGTTCGCATCAAATATCCTTCCATAATTAAGAATGGCTCATATACTTCCTCAATAGTCCCAGATTGCTCGCCTACAGCAGTTGCAATAGTCGTGAGCCCTACTGGCCCTCCTTTAAATTTATCAATAATAGTTATCAAGATTCTATTATCCATTTCATCAAGGCCATACTCATCTACATTCAAAGCTGTTAAAGAAAATTGGGTGATTTTCTTATCAATATTTCCATCTCCTTTTATTTGAGCAAAATCACGTACACGCCTTAATAAAGCATTTGCAATTCTTGGTGTGCCTCTACTCCTGCCTGCAATTTCAATAGCTGCATCCTTTGCAATACTTACATCTAAAATAAAGGAAGATCGGTTAACAATTTTAGAAAGCAAATCAGTTTTATAATATTCTAAACGAGAATTAATACCAAAACGAGCTCTAAGAGGTGCAGTTAATAATCCTGAACGAGTAGTAGCTCCAATCAATGTGAAGGGATTAATTTTAATTTGAACTGAACGCGCATTTGGGCCTGACTCAATCATAATATCTATTTGGTAATCCTCCATGGCCGAATATAGATACTCTTCAACTATAGGGTTTAATCTATGAATTTCATCAATGAACAAGACATCTCTATCTTCCAAGTTGGTGAGTAAACCAGCCAAGTCTCCTGGTTTGTCCAAAACAGGACCAGATGTAGTTTTAATCCCAACACCTAGCTCATTTGCAATAATATTTGCTAAAGTAGTTTTCCCAAGCCCAGGAGGTCCGTGTAATAAAACATGATCTAAAGCTTCCTCTCTTTCTTTTGCCGCTTCAATAAATACTTCTAAATTATCTACAATTTTTTTTTGCCCTTCAAAATCATCAAATAGTTTAGGGCGCAATACTTGCTCTATAGCTAATTCCTCTTCAGAGAAAGCTTCATTATCAGGGTTTAAATTTTCGTTCATGATATCAGCAAATGTAAACAATAATTGACAAAAAAAAAAGTCAGCAAAGCTGACCCTTAAGTTTTATATTAACAATACAGTTTATGTATGTAAGTGTTTACTCTCATCTAAGAAAGGATGATTTTTAGTTTCTAAAGGTTCTTTCGTTAATGCATTTAACACTAAGAAAATTAATAATCCTGCAAAACCTAATCCTATTCCAATCTCAGTAAACCCAATATGACCATGAGTACCTAAAGTACCAGGAGTTACCAATAAATAAGAATTTAACCAGTGTCCCAAAAGAATGATACAACTCACAAAAATTAATCTTCCATTGTTTCTTTTTGCATCTCTACTCATCAATAGAATGATAGGTGCAATAAAGTTAATTATCATTGAAAACCAGAATAAGAACTTATAATTTTCAACCTCTAATCTAGCTGTAAAGTAGGTTACCTCCTCAGGGATATTAGCATACCATATTAACATAAATTGTGAGAACCAAATATAAGTCCATACTAATGAAAATGCAAATATCCATTTTCCTAAATCGTGAATATGATTTTCATTTACATCTTTTAAATACCCTTTTCTTTTTAGGTAAAGCGTGAATAATAAAACTGTAGTAAAACCAATTGCACACCATTCAGCAAACACATACCATCCGAAAATAGTAGAGAACCAGTGCGTATCAATTGACATAATCCAATCCCAAGAAGCCATTGCTGAAGTTACAGCAAAGAACACCATAAACCATGCTGAGGTGCTTACTCCTTTAAAGTGAATAGCTGTACCTCCTTCTTTATCTTCTAATATTGATAAAGCTCTTAATTTCTTTGCAAAATAATTCCAACCTAATAAGTAAATTATTGTTCTGATAATAAAGAAACTTGCATTTAAATAAGCTTCTTTCCCAGCAATAATAGCATCATAGTCTTCATGACCAACGGTCATAATACCATCATGCAACCAATGATAAATATGATTCCAGTGCATAATACTTGCCATCATGATGAATAACATAATTAAACTAAATACTGGCAAAGCTGCCATAATTGCCTCAGGCACTCTTTTCAGTACAATTGACCAACCTGCTTCAGCAACATATTGTAGTGCTACAAAAAACACCCCAAATACTGCAATCCCTATGTAAAAATAAGTATTAAATAATAGTGCTGGCCAAGCTCCATGAGGGTTTGAAGTAAATCCGAAAATTAATGCAATTAATCCAATAGCCATTAATGCCATTGAAAAATTCTTTACTTTTTTATCTATTGTAAACATGCTTTATCTATTTTTTATTTACCTAAATTTTGTAATTCCTCTTGCACATAAAGAGTGATTTTCCATCTTTCCTCTTCATTAATTTGTGTAGCATGAGGGCCCATAGCATTCAAGCCATAAGTAATAGTATGGAAGATATGTCCTGCTTTTAATTCATTCATAGGGACTCCTGCTCTTCTTTTCAATTTCCCATCATTATAATGAGGAACTGCTGAATAAATTGCATGCTTAATAGTACCATCTCCTGCACCAGTTGCACCATGACAATGCTCACAGAACATTCCATAAAGAGCTTTACCTTCAGCTAAATTCTTGTCATTATTTTCAACTGGATTAACAGCTATTCCTCCTGCTAAATATCCCTCTAAAGTTCCGTCATAGTTAAATGTAGAAAGATGTCCTCTTGCTACTGTACCTTCAACAGGTTGCAATGCATTCATCCCTGTAATTGTATTCTCACCATAAGTTTCCAAAGATGGTGAACGATACATATTAGGCATAAATTCATATCCAGGATCAGAATCTCCTCCACAAGAAGATAAGAAGAAAACTCCTGAAATAAAAGCTATTTTTAAAAGTAATTTATTCATGATTACGCGTCTTTTTCGTTAATTTCAGAAGCCCCAGTTTTTGTAAGCATTGCTTTTACGTCTGCTACATTTCCTTCCACTTCAATTTCCATTAAAAATTTATCATCTGTTGTTCTAACATCAGGACTATCAGAAACTCCTCCTGGATATAATCCATTTCTTATCAAATAAGTAATCGACATAAGATGAGCAGCAAATAATACTGTACATTCAAACATAATAGGAATAAATGCTGGTATATTATGGTAGAAAGTAAAGTTTGGTTTACCACCAATATTCTGTGGCCAATCTACAATCATGATGTTGTAAATCATTAAAGCTGCCAAAGACAAACCAATGCAACCATAAATAAAAGCAGTGATTGCCATTCTTGTTTCTTTCAAGCCTAAAGCTTTGTCCAAACCGTGTACAGGGAAAGGAGAATAAACCTCCTTAATCTCAATTTTATTAGCGCGAATTTCTTTTACTGCTGCTAATAAAACTAACTCGCAATCAAAAATTCCGTATAGTGTATTTTTACTCATTATTTCTTGTTTTTATATTCAGATCCTGAAGATTTAACAATTGATTTTAATTCTGCCTGTGCAATTACTGGGAAAGTTCTTGCATATAAAAGGAACAATACAAAGAAGAAACCAATCGTTCCTAAGTAAATTCCTATATCAATAAATGATGGCGAAAACATTGACCATGCTGATGGCAAGAAATCTCTATGTAAAGAAGTTACAATAATCACAAAACGCTCAAACCACATTCCAATATTTACAAAAATTGATAAGATGAATGTTGCTACAAAACTCTTTCTGATTGAACTGAACCAATATAATTGAGGAGTTAGCACATTGCAAGTCATCATGATTGCATATGCCCACCAATAAGGACCAGTTGCTCTATTCAAAAAAGCATATTGTTCAAACTCAACACCAGAATACCATGACATGAAAAGCTCAGTAATATAAGCTGTCCCTACTAAAGAACCTGTAAGCAAAATAATAATATTCATGTACTCAATATGCTTAATAGTAATATAAGCTTCCATGTTTACTACTTTCCTCATGATAATAAGTAAAGTTTCTACCATTGCAAAACCTGAGAACAATGCACCCAATACAAAGTAAGGAGGGAAAATTGTTGTATGCCATCCTGGAATAACTGAAGTAGCAAAATCCATAGATACAATAGAGTGTACCGAGAATACAAGTGGAGTTGCTAAACCAGCTAATACTAAAGAAACTTCTTCAAATCTTTGCCAATGTTTTGCTTTACCACTCCAACCAAATGAAAGGAAAGAATATAATTGCTTCTTCATTGGTGCAGTTTTTTCACTCATTCTATCTCTTAACATTGCAAAATCAGGAATTAAACCAATGTACCAGAAAACTACCGATACAGAGAAATAAGTTGAAATTGCAAATACATCCCAAAGTAAAGGGGAATTAAAGTTTACCCAAAGCGAACCAAACTGATTAGGAATAGGAAATACATAATATGCTAACCAAGGACGTCCCATATGAATCAATGGGAAAAGTGCAGCTTGTGCTACCCCAAAAATTGTCATTGCCTCAGCTGAACGGTTAATTGACATTCTCCATTTTTGACGGAACAATAAAAGTACTGCTGAGATTAATGTCCCAGCATGACCAATACCAATCCACCAAACAAAATTAGTAATATCCCAAGCCCAGTTAACGGTTTTATTAAGCCCCCAAGCGCCAATACCTGTACCAATTGTGTAAGCCATACAAGCAACTCCCCAAAGGAATAGTACTAATGATAATGAAAATAATATCCACCAATATTTATTAGCCTTACCTTCAACAGGCTTTGCAATATCTTTTGTTATATCATGGAAAGATTTATTTCCAAGAATTAACGGATCTCTAATTTCTGCTTCTTTTTGCATATCTATATATTAAGCTTTATTTCTAATTTTTGTTTGATAGAATACTGATGGATCAGTATTTAAGTGTTCTAATAATTTGTATGCTCTTTCATCTTTCTTAAGAGCTTGTACTTGATGCGTATCATCATTTACATCACCAAAAACAATAGCATTAGTAGGACAAGCTGATGAACAAGCCGTTTGTGTATCTGCATCAGCAACTCTTGTTCCTGCTTTTTTAGCATCCAATTTAATTTCTTGTATTTTTTGGATACACATAGAGCATTTTTCAATAACTCCTCTTGAACGAACAACAACATCAGGATTCAATACCATTTTACCATGATCATCATTCATGTTAAAGTCAAACTTATTGTTATCAGAATATTGGAACCAATTAAACCTTCTAACTTTATAAGGACAGTTATTTGCACAATATCTAGTCCCTACACATCTGTTGTAAGCCATGTGATTTTGCCCTTCAGCACCATGTGAAGTTGCAGCAACAGGACAAACAGTCTCACAAGGAGCATGATTACAATGTTGGCACATTACTGGCTGGTAAACCGTTTCAGGATTTCCTGATGGTTCTTCCATTTCAGCATACATATCAATAGCAGAAACTTTCTCAGCTTCTGATAATTCTTTTGTCATATCAGATGAGAAGTAACGATCAATACGCAACCAGTGCATATCTCTTGATTTTCTTACCTCTTCTTTCCCAACCACAGGAACATTATTTTCGGCATGACAAGAAATTACACAAGCCGAACAACCAATACAAGAGGTTAAGTCGATTGACATATTCCAAAAGTGTCCAGTTGAATGATCGTGCTCATCCCAAAGCGTAACTTGGTCAGCAGGCTTGTTTCCATCATGAGTAGCATAAGTTACTTGATGATTTCCTGCATAAGGATCATTAATAAAGTCAGCAAGAGTTGTTTCCTTTACAATTTCTCTACCCATCATAGTATGATGTAATTGAGTAGCTGCAAATTCATACTCTCCTCCAACAACTTCAATAGTAGCTATTCCATTTCCTAATGCAAATGCATTAAAACCAATATCATTACCACATTTTCCAGCAGCAGTTCTACCATAACCAACAGCCATTGCAACAGTCCCAATAGCTTGCCCTGGTTGAATCATAACTGGCACATTATTAAGTGTAGTTCCATTAACAGTAATGTTTACCATGCTACCATTTAATCCCCCATTAGAAACATTCCAATTTGTAATTCCTAAATCACGAGCAGTAGCTGCAGACATAGTTAAGTAATTATCCCAACATGCTCTTGAAAGTGGATCAGGTAATTCTTGTAACCAAGGATTGTTAGATTGAGAACCGTCCCCCATTGAGATTTTCTCAGTCATTTCAAACTCAATTCCATCTGATTTTGCTAAATCAAATGAAGGAACAGAAGCAGAAAATAAGCTTACATTAGCAGCTGATTGGTTTTGTGTAAGATATCCATCATGCACTGATGTATTCCAATCAATAGCTGAATATGTATTTTGTAAATAAGTATGATAATCTGATTTCTCCATCCAAGTCATTAGATTTTCTTGGAATTGACGACCATTAAATAAAGGGGGAATTGTTGGTTGCATTAAAGTATACACTCCATTAGATGGGTTTGCATCCCCCCAACTTTCTAAATAATGATTATCAGGACAAGCATACATCATTTTCGCAGCTGACTCATCATTATACAATGAAGTTGCAACTGTTAATGCTACTTTTGCTAATCCTGCATTATATGCATCAGCATTTTGCAAAGTATAAGATGGGTTTACATTATAAGTTATAAGTGCAGCAATATTTCCTGCATTCATTTCCGCAATAAGTGCAGCAACCTCAGCATCATTTCCTTGCTTTAAGTAAGAAGGATTAGATAAAGATAATGTGTTTTCGTAATTTCCTAATTTGTTGTTAATCGCATTTACTAAAGTTTGCACCTCAGTATCATTACTATTACAAACAACAATTGATTTCCCTACATTGTTAGCCAAGTCATTCGCCATTTTAGCAATTCTGCTATCAGCAGTACCCCCATTCAATGCACTATATAAGTTAGATAATAGACCCGCTTGTTCTGATGGCTTAATCTGTATTCTATCATCAGCATTAGAGCCTGTAAGGCTTAAAGTAGATTCTACTTGATAATGTTTCGCCATTTTCCCATTCTTAGGATTACGAGCAGTAACATATTGTTTAGCATAATCAGCATTTAGCCAGTTTCCTAAAAAGTCAGCTCCAAAAGAAACGATAACAGCAGCTTTATCAAAATTATAAGTTGGCAATGCTCTTACTCCAAATGAAGCTTCATTAGCGTCCAATATTCCACTATAAGAGACAGCATCCATTTGCACATGTATTACATTACCGTAAGCAGCAGAAAAATCAGCAATTAATTGTGTAGTAGAAGGACTTATAATAGTAGAAGATAAAATAGCAATCTTATCTCCATTGTTTTTTATCTCATTTAATTTTGCAATAATTTCAGCATCAGCAGTACTCCAATCCGTATCCACACCACCTTTCATTGGGTTTTTTAATCTTCCTGAATCATATAATGACAGAACAGACGCTTGAATTCTTGCATTAGTTGCTGATTTGTTTGAATCAATCTTAATAGGACGACCCTCTCTCGTTTTTACTAAAACGGATGCGAAATCATACCCATCATACATAGTAGTCGCATAATAATTAGCAACACCAGGAGTGATTTCATCAGGCTTTATTACGTAAGGAATTGCTTTGTTAACAGGAGTCTCACAAGCTGCCAAAGTTGCTGCAGCCGTACTGAACCCTAAAAACTTTAAGAAATCTCTACGAGATGTAGAAGTAGAAGAAAGTTCTTTATCTCCTAGAAACTCATCAACAGGAATTTCTTCAACAAATTCATTTTGTTTTAGCTTGTCAACTAACGGATTGTCATTTAGCTCAGCTAAACCTTTCCAATATTTTTTTGCTTTTGTCATTTTATATAGAAATTAAAATCTAAATCTTTTATTAATAATGGCACTTACCACATTCCAAACCACCCATTTTATCTACAGTAATTTTTTCACCTGCATACTTTTCCTTCATTTTTTCGTGCATGCTTGTGTAATAGTCATTTCCTTCCATCTTCACTTCAGTTTCTCTATGACACTCAATACACCAGCCCATAGTCAAATCTGATTCTTGCTTCACCACATCCATTTCCTCAATAGCGCCATGACATTCTTGACATTCCAACTGCCCAACAGTAACGTGTTGCGAATGATTAAAATAAGCTAAATCAGGTAAATTATGAATTTTAACCCACTCAATTGGTTTTTGTTCATAACCCTCAATATAAGTTCTTGTTTCAGGGTCATAACCAATAGCATCATAAATCTTTTGGATTTCAGTAGTACCAGTAGTTGTTCCTGAAGTAACATTAGCGTGACAATTCATACATACATTAGCTGAAGGAATACCAGAAGTTTTTGATGAACGAGCAGAAGTGTGACAGTAATTACAATCAATAGCGTTATCACCAGCATGTATTTTGTGCGAGAATGCAATTGGTTGTTCTGGCTGATAATTAGTAGTTACACCTACCCCCATTAAGGCATCAAATACAAATTTCAACACTACAATCATAATGAATAAAGCAACAAATAATTTATTGATATTATTTGCTAAGAATGAATTAGTTTGAGCTAATAAAGTTTCCGAAACTGTTTCCGTTTCTTCCCCTAAGCTTTCTTTCAAACTATTTTTTACTGATGTTAAAAGGAATACTAGCATCAGTAAAACTAAAGCTATGATCATCATTTGAGTTGAGTCATTCATTCCTTTATCATACTCTACTGCATCAGCAGTTGACGCCACTTGTACCTCTTCAATTGGAGGGTTTTCTAAATAAACTAATAAAGCATCCATATCCTCATCCGAAAAATAGAAATCAGTCATTGCTGATTTATTGTACTCTTCAAAGATTGCAATTGCATCAGCATCCCCTGAAGCAATTAATTCAGATGAACTATTAATCCATTTTTTTAACCAATCTGATTCTCTTTTTTCAGTTACACCTTCTAAGTCAGGGCCAACTAAACGACCTCCGCCTATGGTATGACAAGCCGTACAATTGGCTTTAAAAATCTGTGCCCCATCAGGCTGAGCAGAAGTGTGAAATGAGAAAGTAAATACAACTGCTAGAAATAAAATGCAGCTTTTAAAGTTATTAATTCGAATCATGTTAAATATATCTTCAATTTTAGGCTGCAAATTTATATTTTTCAACCTATAGAAGCATATGGAATACGAACAATTCTGCTAATTTATATTTGTTCTAAATAATAGGATTTTACTAGAGTAAAACCAAGAAAATGAAAGTTAAATTATAAAGATGATATTTCAATAACCTCTTTAACTTGAGGAACGGCATGCTTAATCACAACTTCAACTCCATTTTTTAAGGTCATCATACTGATATTACAATCACTACATGCGCCTATTAATTTCACCTTCACTGTCCACTGATCAGTAAGTTCAATAAAAATTATATCCCCACCATCATCTTGCAAAAAAGGTCTAATTTCCTTCAAGGCAACTTCAATTTTATCGAGTATTTTTTTGTTTGTTATTATGCCCATAATTATTTTGCTGAACAGCCTACACTATGAGTAGTTTTAACTACTGAAGTTGGAGGTAAAGTTACATTTCTTTTTTCAATTGAAGCCATTACACTCTTAGCCATATTTAAAAGTTCTATTGCAATAGGGGTTGCTCCTTGCAAGATAGCTGGCCTACCAGCGTCAGCTGCTTCTCTTATCGACTGTACAATTGGAATTTCAGCCAACAAATCAATATCCATTTGCTCGGCTAATCCTTTTGCTCCTTCTTTTCCAAAGATGTAATATTTATTGTCGGGTAATTCATAAGGCGTAAAATAAGCCATGTTTTCCACCAGGCCTAAAACAGGAACATCAATGCTATCCATACGGAACATATTCACCCCTTTTTTAGCATCCGCCAAAGCAATGTTTTGTGGCGTACTCACCACAACTGCACCCGTTAAAGGAATAGACTGCACAAGCGACAAATGAATATCACCCGTACCTGGAGGCAAATCTACCACTAAGTAATCAAGCTCGCCCCAATGTGTATCCCACAGTAACTGATTTAAAGCTTTGGAAGCCATAGGCCCTCTCCAAACTACAGCCTGCTGGCTTTGAGCAAAAAAACCAATTGAAAGCAACTTTACACCATAACTTTCTAAAGGTTTTATTTTTGACTTTCCATCAACATTAACGGTAGTTGGCGTTTCTCCTTCCAAGCCAAACATGATGGGCATAGATGGGCCGTAAATATCAGCATCAATCACTCCTACTTTATAACCTAAGTCAGACAAACCAACTGCCAAGTTAGCTGCAATAGTTGATTTTCCAACTCCACCTTTACCAGATGAAACTGCAATTATATTTTTAACTCCTGGAATAGGATTACCTTTTATCTTGTTTTCCTTTTTCTTGACAGGTGAATTTACAATAAGATTTACTTTAACTTTAGATTTCTCATAAGCATGCTCATGAATTGCCTTTAAACAATTCACCTCAACTTTTTTCTTATACTGTAAAGTAGGATTCTTAATTTCTACATCAAGTTCGACATCTGAACCAAATAGTTGTATGTTTTTTATTGCTCCGCTATCTACAATGTTTTGATCCTCATTAGGCAAAGTAGTATGCTGCAGTGCTGCAATAACAACCTCCTTAGTCAACTTCATATAAAATTAATAAGTTATTTTAATTTGTTTTAGATCCTTTATTATCACCATCAATCCAGTAGTGATCTTTAACTTGACCAAGGTATTTGAAATTACGATCCTTATATTGTTTCTCAGCGTCCTTCATTTGCTCATAAGTTTCTCGCATTAATCTAATTGATTTACTTCTGTTGTTTAAAGTAATTGACATGTAATATCCATCTTTAAGTCTCTTTGGGGTTTTAGATGGTCTTCCACTTTTTTTCATAAGGGCAAACCTACAGAAAATTTACTCAATATTTTTCAAAAACAGATAGAAATTCGAGCCCTAAAATCCACCAAACATAAATTAACAAATTGAATGGGTTGTTTTCAATAATAAACATCTCAGAATAGAACTTATGCTAACAAAACTATTTGCAATAGAACGTATTATATAATTTAAGTCAAATTGAGCAACTAACAACTATCACAACCTAAATCTCAAATATGTAATAGGCAAACCTTTGTTCAAATAGATTTGTTCGTAATGGGTTTTAATTTCCATGTGCTCTCTTTGAACTGGGGATCCATATAAATCATGTGTACTATCCTCCAAAATATGATTTTGACCTGTAATAATCCCTAAAGTAAACCCATGTAAAAATTGGCTGTCTGTTTTCAGATGTATGACTCCATTTTTTTTAAGAATGTTATTATACCTTTTTAAGAAATCAGGATGAGTTAAGCGCTTAGCACCTCTTCTTTTTTTTAATTGTGGATCAGGAAAAGTAATCCAAATTTCATCCACCTCTTCTTGTGCAAAACAAGTTTCTATCCAATCAATACGGATACGCAAAAACCCTACATTACTCAATTCTTTTTCCAAAGTATCAGTTGCTCCTTGCCAAATTCTAGCTCCTTTTATATCTACTCCTAAAAAATTCTTATCAGGAAATTTTTCAGCTAACCCTACGCTATATTCTCCCTTTCCACAACCCAACTCCAACACCAAAGGATTTTTGTTTCTAAAAAAATCCTTTTTCCAATTCCCTCTCATTGAATATCCTTGTTCCAATACCTGAAAATCAGGTTGATGAACATGAGGGTACCCCTCCGTTTGAGCGAACTTTTTTAATTTATTTTTTGCCAAAACTATTATTTTGATGCAAAAATACTTTGTTTTAAGTATTTTCGGCTTGTGAAAGTAAAAAAACGGATTTTAGTAGCTCCACTAGATTGGGGAATAGGACACTCAACTAGGTGTATTCCTGTTATTAATGCTTTAATAAGTAATAATTATGAAGTAATACTGGCAGCTGACTCACGTCCATTACATTTGTTAATCACTGAATTTCCAGAATTAGAAATTATTCGTTTTGAAGGATACAACATAAAATATTCAAAGTATTTACCTATGAGTCTGAGTATAATTTTTCAAATTCCAAAACTATTATGGAACATAAAAAAGGAAAATGCTGCTCTTGAAGAAATTATTAAAGAGTATAGAATTAATGGTGTAATTTCGGACAATCGTTTTGGTCTGTATTCGTCAAAAGTGCCTTGTGTTTTTATTACGCATCAATTGCAAATACAAAGCCCATACTTTATGGGAAGCATTCGCCACTTCAATTATAAATACATTAACAAATACTCTGCTTGTTGGGTAATGGATGATGAAAAAATCAATTTGGCAGGCAACTTATCTAAGCCAAATTCTCTCCCAAATAATACTCAATATATAGGAATCCAATCTCGTTTTGAAAAACAAAAAGCCAAAAAAAAATATGATTTTCTAGCAATAGTTTCTGGGCCAGAACCCCAAAGAACAATCCTTGAAAAAGGATTGGTAAATGCACTAAAAGACAGAACAGAAAAATCATTAATTGTACTGGGAAAACCGGAACTTAATACAAGTGATAAAATAGGCAACTTAAGCTTAAAATCACATTTAAATGCCAAAGAATTAAACACTGCTATTTTACAATCAGACCTGATTATTTGCCGCCCAGGATATTCAACCGTAATGGATTTAGCAAAGCTGGAAAAGAAAGCTTTCTTTATTCCCACCCCAGGACAAACGGAACAAGAATATTTAGTAGTAAATTTTATGAGCAAAGGAATTTGCTATTCACAAAAACAAAGTGATTTCAATTTTGAGTTAGCTTTAAAGAAAAATAAAGATTATACTGGATTTTTAACTTCTGACAATAGAAATACAAATTGGGAAAATTTGTTTCTCATTTTTGATTAAGATTTACAATAATAAAAATATAACTTTGCAAACAAGATAAATATATAAATATGGAATTTGGAATAATTGAATTATTAACTCTAATTGGAGCTCTTGGATTTTTCATCTATGGAATGAAAGTGATGAGTGATGGTATTCAAAAAGTTGCAGGCAGTAAAATGAGGAGCATTTTAAGTAAAATGACTTCAACTCGATTTTTAGGAATTACAACAGGGTTTATATTAACTGCACTTTTACAATCATCTTCAGCTACTACTGTAATGATTGTAAGTTTTGTTAATGCTGGGCTTTTAAGTTTGGTAGAATCCATTGGAGTTATTATGGGAGCAAACATTGGGACTACGATTACCGCTTGGCTTATTTCATTACTTGGTTTTAAAGTAAAAATATCATCTATCGCATTACCAATTATCGCTTTTGGATTTCCAATGATGTTCTCCTCAAGATCTAATATAAAAGCTTGGGCAGAAGTACTTATAGGATTTGCTTTACTATTTATGGGATTAGACGAATTAAAAGAATCTGTACCAAACTTAAAAGAGAATACTGAATTTTTAGCATTTCTTTCTAGTTACGCTAATATGGGAGTTTTATCAACTATACTTTTTATTGGAGTAGGAACTATTCTTACATTAGTTGTACAATCATCTTCAGCAGCCATGGCTTTGACTCTAGTCATGTGTTATGAGGGATATATTCCTTTTGAACTAGCAACTGCTATGGTTTTAGGTGAAAACATTGGGACTACAATTACAGCAAATTTAGCTGCTCTTGTAGGAAATGTGCATGCAAAAAGAGCGGCAAGAGCTCATTTTATATTTAATATTTTTGGAGTAATTTGGATGATCATTGCTTTACCATTCTTTATAAAAATGATTGATAGTTATATGACATCATATATGAATTTATCTCCACTTAGTAGCGTAGGTGAATCTGTAGCGGTACCAATAGGACTTTCTATATTTCATACTACTTTTAATATCTTAAATGTATTGTTTCTTGTTTGGTTTATTCCTTTAATATCACGGACTGTTATTCGAATGCAGCCATCTAAAGGAGAAATAGATGAAGAATTTCACTTAGAACATATTGGTGGAGGATTAATGCAAACTGCAGAGCTTTCGGTATTAGAAGCTAAAAAAGAAATAATAAAGTTTGGCGAAATTACTACTAGACTATTTAATATGATCCCCAAATTAATAAAAGAAACTGATAATAAAAAGTTTGATTCGTTAATGAAAAGAATCAGAAAATATGAAGATATTACGGATAAAATGGAAATAGAAATTGCAGATTATTTAGCAAAATCAGCTCAAGGAGAAATGAGTGATTCTGCTTCTATAAAAGTTAGATCCATGATATCTATTATTAATGACATGGAACGCATTGGTGATATCTGTTATCAAATGTCAATTTCAATTGAAAGAAAAAAAGAAAAGAAAGCAGACTTTACTAATGAAGCAACTAAAAGCATTGAAAATATGTTAAGTGAAGTTCAGTTATCTTTAAATATTATGAATAATAATTTAAATTCAGAATACGTCCAAGTATCATTAACAGAAGCTAGTAGTGCTGAAATTAACATCAATAATATTAGAAACAAATTAAGAAAATCATATTTACGGAAAATTGAAAGAGGAGAAATGAAAATTCAAACAGGGATGATTTATAATAATCTTATCCATTCATTAGAAAAGATAGGTGATCATATTTTTAATGTATCAGAAGCAATTGTAGGGGATAAATAAAAGAACAATGAAAAAAGGAATTTTAGTACTTAGTGCTGCGCTTTTAACGTTTGTAAATATTAATGCACAAGCCCCAGATAAAGAAATTGAATTTGGAGGAAGAATTATGTACGACATGGCTGTTTGGGGAGATTCCACAATGGATAATACTGGTACAGAATTCAGAAGAGTTCGATTTTATAATTCTGGAAAATTATATGAGAATGTAAAATACAAATTGCAATTAGATTTCTCTGGAGGAAAAATATCTTTTAAAGATGTTTGGATGGAATTATCTGAATTGCCATTTAATGGAAATATTAGAGTTGGACATTTTAAAGAACCTTTAAGATTAGAAGCGCTCACTTCAAGTAAATACATAACCTTTATAGAAAGAGGATTACCTATCTCAATGAGCCCTGCAAGAAATACAGGAGCTATGTATTACACTACTTTTGGTAAAAAAATATCCTTACAAACTGGGGTTTTCCGTGAAGGAGATAATTTTGGAAATGATAAAGAATCAACTAATAATATAAATATAACTTCAAGGATCACATATTTAGCCATGAATGATGGTGATAAATTATTGCATTTAGGAGCTAGCAATAGCATCAGAAAAAATAGTAGCCATTCTTATGGTTTTTCATCAAGAGCAGAAAATCATTTAGGCAATAAATTAATTTCTGTAGATTTTGAAAATATTGAAAAGACAAATGTTTTGGGAGGAGAAATTGCATATGTAAATAATTCTCTTTCTGTACAGGCTGAATACCTACAAACAACTATTATGGGGGAAACTGAAACAGAGCTTAGTAGCTATTATGGACAAATTTCTTATTTTCTTACCGGAGAAAGCAGACCTTATAAAGGCTCTTTAGATGGATTTTCAAGAGTAAAGCCTAACAACAACTATGGTAGTGGTGGAAAAGGAGCTATTGAATTAGTTGCTCGTACTTCAAGTATGGATTTGACGGCTGCTAATCAGGGAACTTTAAATGACATTACTTTAGGGCTAAATTGGTATTTGAATCCTCACACAAGGGTAATGCTAAACTATGTAATGGGAAAAATGACAAATGAAACAGAAGTGATAACTGAAAATGCAGTTATTATGAGAATTCAATTGGATTTTTAAAAAAGAAAAATTTATTTTTTAAAAAGAGGCGAGCTTAAGTAAAGCTTAATTATTATCGAACAGTTACATTAATCGTTTTACTCATTTTTTCACCAAAAGATTGATGTAATCCATCAGCAAATTGTAGTGTTAAGGAATAATTTCCTGCTTCTAATTCTAATAGGTATTCAGTTTGTCCACCACCAAAATGTATATGTTTTGCATCAGCAGGGACAATATCGCCATCAGCAATAAAATTGGAATTAATGATGATATGATGATGTCCCATTAAATTATTTACCCTTCCAGCAGGCTCTACCCCCATACCTTCAACTCCCATTTTAACAAGAAAAGGAGAGGCTAATACCGCGCCCGTTTGAATGTTTTTAAAAAACACAGAAGGCTCTGTTGCTACTTTTTCATTGGATTGAGTGTTGGATTGACATGCACTTATTAGAATAGCAAGAAGCAAGATAATTAGTTTTGTACTTTTAAATATTTTCATAAAATTATTTTAATGTAAAAATAGTATTTTTGAATTCTTAAGAGCACTATAATTTGAAAGCATTAATAAATAAAATTTTCAGCTGCAATAATAAGGAAACATTTGAAGCATTAGCATTGGAATTATTCCATTATCAAATGGAAAATAATCCTATTTACGCTCCATATGCTGCATTAATATTAAAAGTTAAAATACCTGCTAATATTTACGAAATTCCATTTTTACCTATAGATTTTTTTAAACAAGAACAAATTATCTGCCAAGGCAAAGGAGTAGAGGAAGTATTCTTAAGTAGCGGAACAACAGGAGGGCAGAGCAAACACTTAATTAGTGACCTATCTCTTTATAAAAAATCTTATAGAAAAACCTTTAAGCAATTTTATGGAGACATAAGTGATTACTGCATTTTATCCTTACTACCATCATATCAAGAAAGGGAAGGTTCATCACTTATTTATATGGTTGATGATTTAATTACTAAAAGTAAGCACCCAAAGAGCGGATTTTATCTCAATGACCTTTCAATACTTTCTAACACAATAAAAGAACTAGAGAAGAAAGGGCAGAAAACAATTTTGTTTGGAGTAACTTATGCCTTGCTTGACTTGGCAGCACAATATCCTCAACACCTAAAACACACCATAATTATGGAAACCGGTGGTATGAAAGGAAAAAGAAAAGAACTATTAAAGGAAGAAATACATCAATTGTTGCAAGAAGCATTTCTAACTGAAAATATTCATTCGGAATACGGAATGACAGAATTATTATCTCAATGTTATTCCAAAGGAAAAAATATTTTTAATTTTCCTCCTTGGATGAAAATACTCATTCGTGATGTGAATGATCCTTTATCTATTATCGGAAACAACAAAACTGGAGGAATAAATGTAATTGATTTGGCAAATATTTATTCTTGCCCATTTATAGCTACTCAGGATTTAGGGAAAACATTTAATAACGACTCGTTTTCGGTATTGGGAAGATTTGATAATTCAGATGTAAGAGGATGTAACTTAATGGTGCAATGATAATCAGAAAAGCAAAGAAACCAGATTTAGAAAACATTATGAAGATGTACAAATCGTGTGTTACTGGAATGCTTAGAAATGGAATCGACCAATGGGATGAAACCTATCCTAACACTGAGATAATCAGTCAAGATTTAAATGTTGGCACTTATTATGTTGCGGAAATGGATAAAACTATTATTAGTGGCATAAATATAGATAAAAATCAAGACCCTACATATCTGGATATAGACTGGAAAGATAAATCTGATTCTTTTTTAGTAGTTCACCGATTAGGAGTTAAAGAAGAGTTTTGGAATAAAAGAATTGGAAAAGATTTGATGTTATTTACGGAAAAGTTAGTGATAGAAAAAGGACTGAAATCTATACGACTAGATACTTATTCCGGCAATCCAAAAGCTATGGAATTTTATAGAAGGATTGGATATACAGAACTCGGTACGATAGATTTAAAACCAGACAAAGAAAAATACTATTGTTTTGAAAAAATTATAAAATGAGAAAATTAATTTATTTGATTATTATATTTTCTTTTGCTTGTAATCAGCCAACAGAAAACACACCAACAACACCTTATGTAATGGTTTTAGGAGTTGCTCAAGATGCTGGATATCCGCAAATGAATTGCAAGAAAGATTGTTGCAAACAAGCTTGGAAAAATTTTGACCTTAAAAGAACTACTTCTTGCCTAGCAATTGTAGACCCTACAAGCAAAGAGCAATGGATTATTGACGCTACCCCAAATATAAAAGAGCAATTACAACTCTTAAAGCAAAAAACAGGAACTGAAGAACTAGATGGTATTTTATTAACTCATGCACATATGGGGCATTATACAGGTTTGTTGCATTTTGGTAGAGAAGTGATGGGCAGTAATAATTTACCAGTTTTTGCAATGCCTAAAATGAAAACTTTCTTGAAAGAAAACGGACCATGGAGCCAATTGGTAAAATTAGAAAACATCAATATTAAAGCGCTAAAATCAGACTCTACTATTAATCTGAACGAAAACATAAAAGTAAAACCCTTTTTAGTTCCTCACAGAGATGAATTTTCGGAAACTGTAGGTTATGAAATTACGATAAATAACAAATCCTTAATTTTCATTCCGGATATTGACAAATGGGAAAAGTGGGAAACGAATATAACAGAACTTATTAAACAAGTAGATTATACTTTTTTAGATGCTACCTTTTATAAAAACGGAGAGTTAAAAAGAGATATGAGTGAAATCCCTCATCCATTTGTGGAGGAAAGCATGGAGATATTTTCCTCTCTTTCTAATGCCGATAAACAAAAAATACATTTCATACATTTTAACCACACTAACTCTTTATTAATTGAAGGAAGTGCTTCCCAAAAAGAAGTCTTAAAAAAGGGGTTTAATCTAGCAAAAGAAGGGCAGATTATAAGATTCTAAACTACGGGATCACGGTCTAAATCCAAGTTGATTTACATCAAGCAGAATCCCATGACCTCAGAATAGAATTTTTCAGGATTTTCAGCATGCAACCAATGGCCTGCACCATCAATTGTGGCAATACTAAAATCAGAAAAATGTTTATTTATTATACGTTCATCTTCAGTTGTTATGTGATTTGAGCTCCCTCCTTTTATAAAATGAGTTGGAACCACAGAAACCCCCGTTATAAAATCGGCCTCTTGTATATTGCTTACTTTCTCCAAAAGAATTTCAATATTAAAACGCCAAGCAAATGCCTTGTTTTCGTTTCTGTATAGGTTTTTCAAAAGAAACAAGCGCATTCCTTTATCTTCAAAAGTAGAAGAAAGGCACTTGTCAATATCCTCTCTCTTATCAAAATTCTGCAAAGGGAGCTTGTATAAAGTTGCCAAAAGGTTTTTATAAAAATCACTATTATATTCTCTCGGAGAGATATCTGCAACTATCAATTTTTCTATTTTATCAGGATGAGTAAAAGCAAACTTCATAGCTACTTTACCTCCTAAAGAATGTCCTAGAATAATAGGGAGGACAATAGCATTATCCTGCATATATTCTAAAACATCCTCAGACATTACATCATAATTAAAATCAGTTGAGTGTGGCGATTTTCCATGATTTCTCAAATCAATTAAATGTACTTTCCAATATTTAGAAAATTTCTTTCCCAAAGTATTCCAATTATCACTCATACCAAAAAGCCCATGAATAACAATTAAATCCTGTCCTTTATCACCATATATTTTTGAATACAATTTCATTTATAGTAAGCGTTTGTACATTTGTATAGTATTTTCTAGCCCTAAATAAATTGCATCACTAATAAGCGCATGCCCAATAGAAACTTCATCTAAATTAGAAATGTGTTTTGCAAAATATTCCAAATTCTCTAAGTTCAAATCATGTCCAGCATTTATCCCAATTCCCAATTCAGTTGCTTTATCAGCAGCTTCTACATATGGTAAAATAGCTTTCGTTTTATCTAGCCTATATTGTGTTGCGTATTCTTCTGTATATAATTCAACTCTATCCGTTCCGCACAATTTTGCCCCTTCAATCATTTCCACTTTAGGATCAACAAAAATGGAAGTTCTAATTCCGTGCTCTTTAAACGCTGAAATTATTTCTTTCAAATAATCCTGAAATCTTATAGTATTCCATCCTGCACATGAAGTTAAAACATTAGGTCCGTCAGGCACTAAAGTAACCTGTCCGGGCTTTACGGCAATTACCATTTTAATAAAATCAACTGATGGATATCCCTCTATATTATACTCAGTAGTAATTATTGGTTTTATAGCATAAACATCTTTATTAGTAATATGTCTTTCATCTGGCCTAGGATGAATAGTAATTCCATCAGCACCAAATTTTTGGCAATTTATTGCCGCTTCTAACACTGAAGGTGAAGATCCGCCTCTAGCATTTCGAATAGTAGCTATCTTATTTATATTGACACTTAGCTTTATCATAGGTCACAAAAGTAAAAAATAGTATGTTTGCTCCATGCAAGCAAGTGAATTAATTTCATCTTCCCTAACAACTCTACATCCTGATGATGATGGAGATAGAGCTTTATCACTTATGAATGAGCTTAGGATAAATCATTTGGCAGTTGTAAGAAACTTTTTTTATTTAGGAATTTTATCTGAAAAAGAAATATTAAGTTGGAGTAAAACAGATGAATTTATTGATGAACATCTTGCCGAACTTACCGCTCCATCAGTAATTGATTCACAACACTTATACGATATTATACAAACTGTAGAACTTAATAGCCTAAGTATAATTCCTGTTTTAGATGAGAAAAAACATTACTTAGGCGCCATTACAAATCGTAAATTATTGTACACTATTGCAAAAAGTACTAGCGTACAAAGTGTTGGAGGAATGATTGTTTTGCAAATGAAAAATAATGATTACAGCATGAGTGAAATTGCTAGAATCATTGAATCAAATAATACGAAAATACTAAGCTCTTATATTACTTCAATTCCTAATGCGCAAATGATGGAACTTACTTTAAAGTTAGACAAAGTAGATATCACTGCAATTGTGAAGGATTTTGAACGATTTGACTATGCTATAACAGCCTCTTACAACAAAGACAATCAAGAAGATAATTTTTCAGAAAGATACGAATCCTTAATGCGATTTCTAAATCCGTAAAATGAAAAAAATAATTTTCTTTTTTTTCTTTCTGAACCAAGTAGCACAAGCTCAAGTTACAGTCAGCACTATTGTTTTAAGTGGGAATGCTAAAACACAAAGTGATATAATAATAAGAGAGCTTTCTTTTGAAAAAAACATGAGTTATGCCACTGATGATTTGGAGAAAAAAATAGAGGAAAGTAAAGAAAACCTAGTTAACCTCAAACTTTTTAATTTTGTAACCATTAATAAAACTGAGAATAAATATTCAACACAAACTGAAATAACAATTGAAGTTATTGAGAAATGGTACATATGGCCTTACCCGGTATTTGAAATTTCGGAACGCAACTTCAATACTTGGTGGAAGGAATTTGCTGGTAATAATTATTCGGATTTTTCTCGTTTAAATTATGGAGCATTTTTTAATTGGGAAAATTTCAGAGGGAGAAACGAACTCTTGAAACTCAAAATAAGAAAAGGGTTTAAAGAACATTATTTATTAGCTTATGAGGTTCCTTATTTCAACAAAAATAAAACTATAGGAATCAACACAAACCTTCAATTCTTTAGAAGAAAAAAAACACATTATGCTAATTATAATAATAGCTTACAATACTTTGAAAGCGATAATTTTAATAGTATTGATTATGATTTAAACACTGAAATTGTATACCGAAATAACATCCATCAAAAACACAAGATAAAATTCACTTACCTTAAATCAACAGTTTCTGATTCCATATCAATTCTTAACCCAAACTATTTAGGAGGCGGCAATACAACTGCTGACCTATTTAATATCAGCTATCAATTGGAACATGAAAAACGAGATTACATAATTTATCCCCTACATGGATATGCCCTTAGTTTGGAAATTAAAAAATATTTTTCATCTGATATGCATCATTTTGAATTGCTAACTAAATCAGAAAACCATATTGAACCTTTCAATCGCTTTTATATTGGAAGTAGCTTTAAAACAAAATATAGTTCTAAAGGCAATCAGTCCTATTTCATACAAAAGGCTTTGGGATATGAAGATTATGTGAGAGGTTACGAATATTATGTAGTGGACGGACAAAGCTATTGGCTATCCAAAACAGCTATTAAGTACGCACTAATTAAAAAAACCAATTTTGATATTCCTTATGTAAAAATGAAGCAATTCAACAAATCCCATTACTCACTTTATTTAGGAATTTTTTCTGATTTAGGATATGTTAGGAACAGCCAAAATCAAGGTGAAAACTCACTCAATAACTCTTTATTGTGGAGCAAAGGAATCGCGCTTGATTATGTAACCTATTATGATAAATTATTAAGGATTGAGTATTCAATAAACGCTTTAGGAGAAAAAGGAGTATTTTTACATTTCTCAAATCCATTTTGATAAAAAACTAATATTATGACAATTGCAATTATTGGAACTCCCTATCCTGAGCATTTTAGTAAGTATATACAGCACTTAATTAAAAAATTAGAAGCTGAACACATCAACCTTATTATTGAGGAAAAATTTAATATTTTCCTAGAAAAAAAAATCCGATTTAACAAAAGTTTTAGTACTTTTAATAGTTACGAAACACTTAAAAATAAAGCTGATTTTCTGCTAAGTATTGGTGGAGACGGCACCCTGCTAAAAGCTACAACCTATGTGCTTGAATCAGAGATCCCAATTATGGGAATAAATACTGGAAGGTTAGGCTTTATATCTAGTATATCGGCTGACCAAATTGATGATGCTATTACTGATATTATAAAAGGAGACTATAAAATAAATGAACGTGCCTTACTAGAATTAAGATCGGATAAGAAATTATTTAAGGACAAAAATTTTGCTCTTAATGAGGTAGCGGTTTCTAAGAAAGATACTTCATCTATGATTCGTATTGATGCTTATGTTGATGATGAGTTTTTAAATACGTATTGGGCTGATGGATTAGTTGTTTCTACTCCAACAGGCTCAACAGGATATTCATTAAGTTGTGGAGGTCCAATCATTATGCCAGGAACAAATAATATTATTATCACTCCTAATGCCCCACATAATTTAAATGTCCGACCTATTGTAATTGATGATAATAGTGTGGTGAAATTAAAAGTTGAAGATAGAGATCAATTAGCTTTAGTCTCTCTTGATTCCAGATCAAGAGCTTTTGATTCAGAAACGGAATTGATTATTAAAAAGGCCGATTTTAAAGTAAGATTAGTACAACCTCAAAACAACTCTTTAATCAAAACTATAAGACATAAGCTTATGTGGGGACTGGATAAAAGAAGTTAAGAACACTGGCTTAAACCCTCAGAATAAGTATATTTGCAAATTATTGATAAATCATAATTATGAGAAATTTTATTTTACCTTCTAAACAGATTAGAAATTTTCTTATCCTAGTTGTTTTTATATCGCTAGGATTTACTGCAAATGCTCAATACAAGGAAAATACTGAAGTTGGATTTATAGCAGGGGCTTCTTATTATTTAGGGGATCTAAATACTACTCATTTTAATAAGTCTTTACCATTTGGTGGGATAGTGATTAGAAAAAATATTGACAGAAGGTTTTCTTATAAGGCGGAATTACTATATCTAAACATATCTGCTGATGATAGGAATAATGCTACGGACACCATTGCAATTAATCGAGGCTTACATTTTAGAAGTTCTATTTTTGAACTTTCAGGTCAGATTGAATTTAATTTCTTACCTTTTGAGCTAGGGAATGCACTTTACACCTGGACACCCTTCGTTTATACCGGCATATCATTCTTTCACTTTAATCCTCAGGCAGAAAACAAAGAGGGACTTTGGCTAAATCTACAGGAATTAGGAACTGAAGGGCAAGGATCTACTTCTTTCCCTGAAAGAACTAAATACCCTCTAGCGCAAATTGCGATACCTTTAGGGGGAGGATTAAAAATAGCTGTCAATCCTTCATTCAATATTATTTTAGAATATGGAGTACGTAAAACCTTTACAGATTATTTGGATGATGTTAGTAAAACTTATCCATTGACAAATGGAGGAGAGATAGCTGACATCTCAAATGCAACGTATGAGATGTCGGATCCAACTGGAACTCATATTGCAGGCGAACAAAGAGGTGACCCTAATAAAAATGACTGGTATTCATTTGTTGGGATTACACTTTCCTTCAAATTAAACAACCAAACCAAAGGTTGTGATTACTAAATTCTATTTTAGTAGAAATCAATGCAAGGAATAGATAAACATAAATTACCCAAACATATTGCTATTACCATGGACGGCAATGGAAGATGGGCAAAAAGCAAAGGAAAATTAAGAATTTTTGGCCATAAAAATGGCGTAAAAGCTGTCCGTGATACTATTGAAGGAGCGGCTGAAATTGGGATAGAATATCTTACTCTTTACGCCTTTTCAAGCGAGAATTGGAAACGACCAGAAAAAGAAGTGAATGCTTTAATGACACTCTTAGTTTCAACAATTAATAAAGAAACAAAAACTTTAATGGATAACAATATCCAGCTAAGTACTATTGGTGATATTAATCAATTACCTTCAAAAGCACAAAAAGAATTACAAGAAGCTATTATCAAAACACAAGACAATACTAGAATGACTTTGGTGTTAGCTCTAAGCTATAGCGGCAGAGGCGAAATACTAACTGCAGTCCAGAACATCATTAAAGATGGAAAAGAGACAGAGGAGATAAATGAAGCTACATTTCAGCAATATCTTACTACAAAAAGCGTTCCTGACCCTGAATTATTAATCAGAACTAGTGGCGAATACAGAATAAGTAATTTCCTTTTATGGCAAATTGCATATTCCGAACTTTATTTCACTGACACCCTTTGGCCTGACTTTAGAAGATCTGATTTATATAAAGCAATATTAAATTATCAAAGTAGAGAAAGACGATTTGGAAAGACAACTGAACAATTACAAAAATAAACTTTTGAAGAAATTTACAGTTATTATATTTAGTTTACTTAGCCTAACATTAGGCGCTCAAACTAATGAATCATTAGATTATTCCAACCCTAAAACTTATGAAATAGGTGGGATTATGGTAATCGGAGCTGACAATTTAAACAATAGTACTTTAATAGCTATTTCTGAGCTAACAGTAGGAGATAAAATTAAAATTCCTGGAGATAATTTCAGTATCGCTATTACTAAACTTTGGAAAGAAGGTTTGTTTTCAAATGTGAATATTACAATCGATAAAATAGTTGAGAATATGGTTTTTCTTAATATCAATTTAAAAGAGAATAGTCGTTTGTCAAAGTTTAAATTTAAAGGAAAAATCAGCAAATCAGACATCACTACTCTAAAAGAGGATTTGAAATTAATGAGAGGAAAAATATTAACTCAAAACATCATTAACAACAGCATTAACCTGATAAAAACCTATTATATAAATAAAGGATTTCTAAATGTTAGTGTAGGTTACTTAACTACAATTGATACGACTGTAGTAAATTCTGAAAACTTGATTTTTAACATAAATAAAGAAAAGAAAGTTAAGATTAAAGAAATAAAAATAACCGGAAGAAAAAAAATTGCGAATACCAATAAAACATTCCTGAATAGAAAAGATACCGTTTATGCTATAAACAATAGGGAAGTAAAGAAAAGCATGAAAGAAACAAAAGTCAAAAATTGGTGGCGTATATTTAAGGTTTCAAAATTTATTGATGAAAATTATATTGATGATAAAGAAAAACTCATTGCTAAGTATAATGAAGTAGGATACAGAGACGCTAGAATAACAAGCGATACTACTTATCTTAATAAAGACAATACTTTAACGATTGAGATAAATATTGAAGAAGGTGTGCCCTATAAGTTTGGTGAAATCAAGTTTGTTGGGAATACCGTCTATTCCTCTAAAGAACTAAGCAGTCAATTAGGAATTAAAAAAGGAGATATATTTGATCAATCAATTTTAGATTCTCGTTTATTTGGGAGTCCTGAAGGAAATGATATTAGCTCACTTTACCTTGATGATGGTTATTTATTTTTTAATGCTACTCCAATTGAAATTGCTGCCAATAATAAAAATATCGACCTAGAAATAAGAGTTTATGAAGGGAAACAAGCCCGAGTAAACAAAGTAATGATTAAGGGGAATACCAAAACAAACGACCATGTAATTATGCGTGAAATTCGTACACGTCCAGGCGATTTATTTAAGCGTTCGGACATTATGCGTTCACAAAGAGAATTATCACAAATGGCTTTCTTTGACCCTGAAGCATTTGACATAAAAGTAGAGCCAGACCCAGCAAGAAATGAAGTAGATATAACGTATGTATTGGCTGAAAAATCATCATCTCAAATACAATTACAAGGTGGGTGGGGAGCAAATAGAATAGTAGGTTCATTAAATCTTGTATTTGATAATTTCTCAACACAAAATATCTTTAATGGAAAAAGCTGGTCTCCACTTCCTTCAGGAGATGGTCAAAGGCTTTCCTTGAGCGCATCTTCTAATGGGGCGTACTATCAGAACTATAACATCTCATTTACTGAGCCTTGGTTAGGAGGTAAAAAACCGAATGCTTTAACCGTTTCTGTTTATAAATCAGTATCTTCAAATGGGCAAGAAGGAGATAATAGAGAGGCAATTGAAATATTAGGATTAACGGTTGGGATTGGAAAAAGATTAAAGAATCCTGACGATTATTTTACAATTTATAATGGAATGAATTTCCAACAATACAAACTCATAAACTCTCAATCTTTTTTCACTTTTAAGAATGGGTTTTCTAACAATTTCAACTATAACATCCGATTAGGAAGAAATTCTGTTGATCAGTTAATTTTTCCAAGAAGAGGGTCAAACTTTTCATTGGGGTTGAAAATAACCCCTCCTTATTCTATGTTTGATGGAATAGATGATTACAGCACAGTAAGTGATCAAGAAAAATATAAATACATTGAATATTACAAATGGAAATATAAATCATCATGGTATTCTGCATTTACTGATAAGCTTGTTTTAGCAACAAAAATAGAAATGGGATTATTGGGGGCATACAACAACAGTTTAGGAGTAGCTCCATTCGAACGATTTTATGTTGGAGGGGACGGATTAAGTGGAATGGGAATGGTGTATGATGGGAGAGAGCTTATCTCTTTAAGAGGATATAGTAATAATTCTATTTCACCGCAAACAGGCGCTACTATATACAACAAATACACATCCGAACTTAGGTATGCGCTAAGTCTAAACCCAAGTTCAACTATGTATGCTTTAGGGTTTTTAGAAGCTGGGAATGCTTGGGACAATTTTGATAACTTTAATCCTTTTGGCGTAAAACGATCGGCAGGATTTGGAGTAAGAATTATGCTGCCAATGATAGGAATGATGGGACTTGACTATGGTTGGGGGCTTGATGATATTTCTGGGAAACCGGATGTAAATGGCGGACAATTCCATTTCTCAATAGGTCAGCAATTTTAATTACATTTGCACACTAAAATTTAAACTATGAAAAAGATACTTCTATTATTAGTAATTAGTTTTTTAACACTCAGCATACAAGCTCAAAAGTTTGCTTATGTTGATACTGATTATATCTTAAATAAAATTCCTGATTTCAAACAAGCACAAGACAAACTTGATGCACTTTCAGCCGATTGGCAAAAAGAAATAGAAAATAAATATGCTGATGTTGAACAAATGTATCGTGCATATCAGCAGGAACAAGTTCTGTTAACTGATGATATGAAAGAAAAAAGAGAAGATGCTATAATTAAAAAAGAAATTCACGCTAAAAATTTACAAAAGAAATACTTTGGAAATGAAGGAAATTTACACCTAAAAAGGCAAGAATTAATAAAACCTATTCAGGACAAAATATATGATGCAATACAACAGTTAGCTGCTGATAATAAATATGCAATTGTTTTTGATAGTTCAAGCGATTTAATAATGCTTTACAAAAATAATAACTATGACAAAAGCGACAAAGTACTTGACTTAATGGGCTACTAAAAGCATAAACTACAAATTTAAAAACACTAATTAAATAATAACAAATAACAAAATGAATAAAATTACCTTTTTAGCACTTTTAAGTGTCCTTACTCTAAGCTCAATAGCTCAAAATAAATTTGGATACATTGATTCACAAGAACTTTTAACATTAATGCCTGAGCGAGTAGCCGCTGCAACTGAAGTAGAGAATTTTGCAAAAAGTTTAGAAGCTCAGTTAGGGTCAATGACTGCTGAATATCAACAAGGAGTACAGGAATACCAAGCAAATGAAACAATCTATACTGATTTAGTAAAACAAGATAAAATTGCTGAAATTACTGGGTTAGAGCAAAGAATTCAGGCTTTCCAACAAAACGCACAACAATCACTACAAACTAAAGAACAAGAAATGTTAGAGCCAATTTTAGCTAAAGCAAGAAAAGCAATTGAAGATGTAGCTACAGAAGGAGACTACACTTATATCTTTGACAAAAGTATTGGTTCTATCCTTTACGCTAAAGATAGTGAAAATGTAATCGATTTAGTAAAAAAGAAATTAGGACTTTAATAAATACTTAAAATCTGTCATTTTAAAAAGCATCTTTATAAGATGCTTTTTTTATATCTTTATCTCATGAAAAAATCTCCTATTGGTATATTTGATTCTGGCATTGGTGGGCTTACTATTGCTCATGCCTTAAAGAAAAAATTACCGAATGAAAATATTATCTATTTTGGAGATACTGAGCATTTACCTTATGGAGAAAAATCCGAAAATGCTATTCAGAATTTCAGCAAAAAGATTACCCAATTTCTATTAGAAAAAAAATGTAAAACAATAATTATTGCTTGTAATAGCGCGTCATCAGTAGCATCTGAATGTGTGAAAGAGATAGCAGGCAATACACCCGTATTTAATGTCATTCACCCTGTAGTAGATAAAGTGGCAGGGGAATGTTCAGAATATAACATTGGAATAATTGGGACAAAAGCAACCATTCAATCCAATATTTATAAAAAAGAAATAAAAGCACTTTGTAGCTCTGCTACAGTTTCATCATTAGCCACTCCTCTTTTAGCGCCTATGATTGAAGAAGGATTTATTAATGAAGATATTAGCCATACAATTATAGCAAATTATCTTTCTAATAAACAACTAGTTAATATTGATCACTTAATATTAGGATGTACTCATTATCCTTTAATTCATCAAGAAATAAAAGATTATTACAAAGGGACTGTGAATGTAATTGATTCAGCCAACATAGTTGTTGAACATATTGCTAAGCAGCTTAGAAATGATGATTTACTAAATGATTGCAAACAAACTGAACATCATTTTTATGTTTCAAATTACACAGAATCTTTTGAAAAAAGCGCACAATTTTTCTTCAAAGAGGATCTAAAATTGAAAGAGGTAAAGCTCTGGAATTAGTCTTTAAACCAAGAGGAATACATTACATAATTATTGGATATCCCTTCAATCAAACGAGCAGTCTGTTCCTCATTTAATTCTTTTACCTTTTTAGCAGGAATACCTGCATAAATTGTTCCTGATTCAATATGAGTACCTTCCAAAACTACAGATCCAGCTGCAATAATTGAATTACTTTCAACAACTACTCCATCCATAACAATTGCACCCATACCCACAAGTACATTGTCGTGTATAGTACAGCCATGAATCAAAGCATTATGACCTACAGACACATTGTTTCCTAAAATGGTAGCTGCTTTCTGGTAAGTACAATGAATAACTGCCCCATCTTGAATATTGACCTTATTTCCAATTTTAATGGAATTCACATCACCTCTTACCACAGTTGAAAACCAGATACTACAATCACTGCCCATTTCAACATCACCTACTACTGTCGCGTTTTCTGCCAAATAAACATTAGCTCCAAAAATGGGACTCTTACCTTTTACGCTTTTTATTAATGCCATACTATAGTTTGTTTGTATTTTTGCACAAAAGTAAACATTATGAATTATAGTATCTATGCCGAAAGCACTCCAAATCCTGGAGTAATGAAATTTGTGGCCAACCGTATGTTGGTAGACAAAAGTATTGAAATAACTCAATCTGAACAAGCTAAAGATATTTCTGTAGCTAAGGCTTTGTTTAACTTTCCTTTTGTGAAAAGTTTATATTTAAGCTCTAACTTTATATCAATTGCTAAAACTGATAATGTAGAATGGGATGTTATTGCTATGCAGTTGCGTAATTTTATTACTGATTTCTTAAATGAAAAAGGATTAAAAAACTATACAGAAAACATTACGGACGAAGAAAGAATTAAAACAGAAGTAAAAGCAGAAAAAAATACAGTTAAAATTGAATTTACTGATAAAGAAAAAGCAATTATTGATTTGTTAAATGAATATATAAAACCAGCAGTTGAAGCAGATGGTGGAGCTATAACTTTCAATTCATATGTAGGAGACGTAGTAACAGTAAACTTAAAAGGGGCGTGTAGTGGCTGTCCTTCAGCAACTAGTACTTTAAAAGGTGGCATTGAAAGTTTGCTAAATCAAAAGGTAGATCCTAATATTGTGGTGAGAGCTAATGAAGGGTAAAATTCTTTTTATCCTATTTTTTTATTTTGCATTTAATGCAAAATCTCAAGAAAGCAGAACAACATTTGGCTTACAGTACAAACCAATAATTCCAACTGCATATTTTAATGCTTCAGATCTGAGCAAGAGTTCCGCTTCTTATACTTTTAACTTAGAGCCTAAATACAGCAACTCATTTGGGATGGTTATCCGACACCAGATAAATAAAACTTTCTCCGTAGAATCAGGATTAAATTATACGCAAAGAAATTTTAAACTTTCAATAATTAATAACGATTCTAACATATCTAATTTCACTACTTTTGGTATGCGATCATATGAATTTCCTATACAATTACTAATTTATGTTCGTGCATCAGAAAACTGGTACCTGAATATTGCTTTTGGAATTTCGCATAATGTATTGGCCTCTGACATTTTCTCTTATGGTGAAGAAAAAAATGATTTTTTCTTTCAAAATACATATAGAAAAAGCGGAGGATATAGTGCTCTTTTAGCTAATGTGGGGATGGAATATAGAACGGAGAGCAAAGGATACTATTATTTTGGCACTAGCTTACATAGACCCTGGGGAGCAATTGGCGTCATTTACCCCGAATATGATGACAAAACAAATACATTCAATGAGGATAAAGAATTTTATTTTGATATGCTTGGTAATTTTGTTACGATAGATTTTAGATATTTTTTTGCAGAATAAAACAAGGAAGCAAATGCTCCCTTTTTTAAAAATATTGCTTTTTTATTAAACGTGTAAACTATTTTTTTTAGTCATTAATTCTGCTTCTGACTCTACATTATCATCATCAGGAATACAACAGTCAACTGGACAAACAGCAGCACATTGAGGCTCTTCATGAAAACCTATACACTCAGTACATTTTTCAGTTGCTATGTAAAAAAAATCATCTGATCCAGCTTCATTTTCTGTATCATCATCAACACTTGTTCCATCTGACATTTTCCACGTTTCTTCAGGTGCATAAATTGCATTATTTGGACATTCTGGCTCGCAAGCTTCACAATTAATACAATCGTCTGTTATTCTAATTGCCATGTTATTATTATCGTAATTATTTAGGTGCAAAAATATAACTTTTTCTGAAAGAAATAACATAGAATAATAATTTATATTGATTATTAATGACTGTTAAAATAATCAAGGAAATCAGTACGTGTTATAGCTTAGCTTTGTACTTTTGCTGATGTAAATTTTTGCTATAAACAAATAATGGATACTAATACTAAGATTGTTGATTTAGAAAAGGTTGTCATCAAATTTGCTGGTGATTCAGGAGATGGTATGCAATTAACCGGAACTCAGTTTACAGACACTTCTGCTCTTCTTGGAAATGATTTGGCTACTTTTCCAGATTATCCTGCTGAGATTAGAGCCCCACAAGGAACAGTTGCTGGAGTTTCAGGCTTTCAAATTCATATTGGAAGAATTGACATTAACACTCCAGGTGATATTGCTGATGTATTAGTAGCTATGAATCCTGCTGCTTTAAAAGCCAATAAAAATTGGATTAAGAAAGGAGGAACTATCATTTTAAATATTGATACGTTTGCAAAACGAGATTTAGAAAAAGCAGGCTATGAAACTTCACCTTTAGAAGATAATTCATTTGAAGGATATAATATTATACAAGCGCCAATCACCAAATTAACTCGAGAAGCTTTAAAAGATTCTGGCTTAGATGGGAAAAGTATTGGGAGATCAAAAAACATGTTTGCCTTAGGAATAATCTATTGGATGTTTAATCGACCAATGGAACAAACTGAAAAATTCTTACAAAATAAATTTGCTAAACAACCTGAAGTGGTTGCGGCCAACATTAAGATTATGCATGCAGGATATAATTTTGCAGATACTATTGAGGCCTTACCTTCATCCTACACGGTACTATCTGCCAACTTAAAGGCAGGTACTTACAGAAATGTAATGGGAAACCAAGCAATTGCCTGGGGATTTTTAGCAGCTGCCGAAAGAGCAAACAAACAATTATTTTTAGGATCCTATCCTATCACTCCAGCCTCAGATATTTTACATGAGCTAGCAAAACATAAAAATTTAGGTGTAAAAACTTTTCAGGCAGAAGATGAAATTGCAGGGATTTGTTCCGCAATTGGTGCAAGTTTTACTGGAAGTTTAGCCATTACTACAACATCAGGACCTGGACTTGCCCTAAAAGGAGAAGGATTAGGATTAGCAATTATGGCAGAATTGCCTTTAGTAGTTGTAAATGTGCAAAGAGGAGGTCCATCAACAGGATTACCAACCAAAACAGAACAATCCGATTTAATGCAAGCCCTTTACGGAAGAAATGGAGAAAGTCCTTCAGTAGTTTTGGCAAGCTCAACACCTGGGAATTGCTTTGATTGGGCTTATATGGCATCAAAAATAACATTAGAACACAATACGCCTGTTGTTTTACTTTCTGATGGGTATTTAGGAAATGGAGCTGAACCTTGGAAGATAAAATCAACAATGGACATGCCTGAAATTCATCCGAGTATAGCCATTGAAGGAGAAGAATATCAGCCTTACGCTAGAGATGAAGAAACATTGGCCAGAAAATTAGCATTGCCTGGAACAAAAGGCTTAGAACACAGGCTTGGAGGACTTGAAAAAGAAGATATAACCGGAAATGTGTCTTATGACCCAGAAAATCATGAAAATATGGCTGATATAAGATCTGAGAAAATAAATAGAATTGCAGATATAATTCCAAATCAAAAAATATTTGGAAAAGAAGAAGGGGATTTATTAGTTGTTGGTTGGGGAGGAACACATGGATCCTTATATTCAGGAGTGGATAATTTACTGAAAACAGGAGAAAAGATTGCTTTATGCCAATTCAACTACATAAACCCATTACCAAAAAATACAGCAGAGATATTTAGCAAATACAAGAAGATTGTTGTGTGTGAATTAAATTCCGGGCAATTTGCCAATTACCTAAGAATGAATTTCCAAGGAACTATTTTTCATCAGTACAATAAAATACAAGGGTTTCCATTTACAACAAGTGAATTAGAATCCCATTTTAAAACCTTATTGTCAAAATAATATGGAGCATTTAACAAATAAAGATTTTACAAGCGATCAAGAAGTTAGATGGTGCCCAGGCTGTGGTGATTACACTATATTGAGAGCCATACAAAAAGCATTACCTGCTCTGGGAAAAAAGAAGGAAGATTTTGTTTTCATCTCAGGAATAGGCTGTTCGTCTCGTTTTCCATACTACATGAATACCTATGGTTTTCATACGATACATGGTAGAGCCCCAGCCTTTGCTACAGGAGTAAAATTAGCAAACCCAAAACTTAGTGTTTGGCAAATTACTGGAGATGGTGATGCGCTAGCTATTGGAGGGAATCATTTTATACATGCCTTAAGAAGAAATATTGATATTAATATTTTACTCTTTAATAATGAAATTTACGGATTAACAAAAGGACAGTTTTCTCCTACTTCCAAAAAAGGAATCAAGACAAAATCGAATCCTCACGGGACAACTGATGAGCCATTTTCTCCTTCTGATTTAGCAATTGGTGCGCAAGGATCTTTCTTTGCAAGGGTAGTAGATACTAATCCAAAATTAATGCAAAAAATATTTATTGAAGCAGAAGAACACAGGGGGACTTCATTAATTGAGATTTTACAAAACTGTGTTATTTTTAACGATAAAACCTTTGCATCTATTACCGGAAAAGAAGTGAAAGAAAACGCACAACTTATACTTGAAGATGGTAAGCCAATGCTATTTGGCGCAGAAATGAATAACGGTATTATCCTAAATGGATTTAAATTAGAGGTAGTTACTGTTGGAGAAAATAATGTAACCGAGGAAGATATTTTGACTCATAATGCAAAAGAACAAGATCCTACTTTACACGCTATGTTGGCTAGGATGAGACCCCCAGAGTTTCCAGCTGCATTAGGGATTATAAGAGCTGTAAGTCGTCAAACCTTTGATGAGGGGATTCTTAATCAGTTAGAATACGAAAAAGAAAATGCTAAATTCAAAACGGTAGATGAACTATTGAAATCAGGAGAAACTTGGGAGGTTGAAAGTTAAAAAAGCTCAAACTTAGGAGCAAGAGAACCACCAGAAAGAAACCCACTTTTCAGTGGGGTTCTTATTCAACTAACGACTTAACTTTATGAATGGCTTTTTCTGCAGTATTTATAATCTCTTCCAAATCAAAAGAATCAAAATTAATAGAATCTCCAAATATTATTCTACAATTATATGGTAAGATTAGATTCTTTCCTTTAGGTAATGTTCTGTGCAATCCATCTAAATAAACCGGAATTACATCTACTGTTGGATTTTGCTTTACTAAATACCCAATACCTTTTTTAAAATTTGTCATAGTTCCCGGATCTCCTCTTGACCCCTCTGGATAAATAATAATTGATCTTCCTTTCTTTAATAAATTACTCATCACTTCAATAGGATCAACATCTTCTTCAGAATTGGCTATTTTCCTTGGGATTAAAATTGCGTTAACCATATATCTCATTAATATCTCCTTAAATCTACTACCACCAAAAAAATCCTCTGCTGCCACAGGATGTACTCTATGTATATATCTGGATGGCATGGAGCTCATGATTGCCATTGTATCCATATGGCTATTATGATTTGCTATTAAGATAAATTGTTTCTTCTTTCTAAGAATTTCTTGATTATAATACTTTAATCCTATAATAACTTTAAGGAAATTTCTCCAAAAAAGAGTGTATGTTGTTATAAGAATTAACTTTTTCATTTATACAATAACCATAAAGTAAATTAGATGAAAAAATGATGAGGATGTTGTAGATAAGCTATCAATTCTATCCAAAAATCCACCGTGCCCAGGTATAGAATTACCCATATCTTTTACACCAAAATCTCTTTTTACAGCAGAAATAATAGCGTCACCCATAAATCCTAGTACCGCTATAGAAAAACTAATCAATATAAGTTGCCAAGAATTTAATGGTGTAAGAAAGCCCATAAAATATCCAATAATAGTTGTGGAGATTACTCCTCCAATAAATCCTTCCCATGTTTTATTTGGACTAACTTTTGGTAGAATTTTATGTCTCCCGAAAATCTTACCAAAAACAAATTGCATAATATCATTTGCTTCGGTAATAAAGATTAAAAATAGTAAAAGCGCTTTGCCGGAGATATCACCATCATTCATTTCCGGAAAACTAATTAGTAATGCTAAATGACTGATTCCAAAAACCCCTAACATTAATGAAGTTGGCAAGATGCACATTGAACGAATAATGTCATCTGTATCACCAGACAGAACTAATAGAAACGGAACAATAATAAACATAAAAACAGGAATGAAAATTAAAAACATTGTATACCAACCCTGATAAGCAAAATAATATTGAATAGGTATTGATAAATAGCATGCTACAAGTGTGGTTCTATCAGCATCACGCAATTTTAATAAAGTGTATACCTCTCTTAAAGTAAAAAATGATAAAAAAGCTAATCCTATATAAGTAATAATAGGGTTGACTATTGATGCAAAAAGGAAAACAAAACACATCCCCCACCAAGATTTTGTTCTTAATGTCATCTCATTTATTAATTTACTTGGCTTTAACTTATTCCATATCCAAAAGGTTATTGTTGCAATTACTAATATTGATAAGATAATCGCAATAACCCACTGAAGCTGAGCATGTAAATCAATGTTACTTATTATTTTTTCCATTTTTTATAGATTTAGTTAGTCTTATGTAGGAACTGAGAATCATCAATATTGATGACCCTCCAATTATATAATTCATAAAAGGATCCAATCCATTTGTAAAATAATATATTATACAGATTACTCCAACCAAAAAAGCTCTGTCGCTCTTTCCCATTGGCCCATCATACCTTCTTTCTCTAGACATTACTTTTGCTATTAAACCACAAAACTCATTAATTATAGAAAGTAGAATAAAAATAATAGCAATTTCAACCTCTAGAGATTCAAATAAAATAAGAGGGAAATAAATTGCAACATCTGAGATTATATCTCCAACTTCATTTAGGATTTCCCCAAGTTTTGATTGAAGATTATAAATACGTGCCATCATACCATCAAGTGCGTTTAGCGTCATTCTAAGGAATAACCCAAATGCTACAATCAAGAAGTATGAAGAGTCATCTGAGGCATTCCAAAAGAAATAAGATAATGCAAAAGATAATATAATTGAAAGGATAGTTATAGCATTAGGGCTTATTCCCCATCCTCTTAATAATTTCAAAAGAGGCATCAACAACTGTTGAAACTTAGGTTTTATTTTATAAATCGATATCATTCTTTTTAAGTTTTTTAAATGGATCCCAATTGTATTTTTCTCTTTTGGCATTGTCAGAAAATATGCCTTTTTCCAAAAAGAAAATAATCTCCTGACCTATAACATCAAATCTTTTATACATCAAATCATGATCTAAATAAGTATGCAAAAAATCATCAAGATTTCTTTCTATCTCTATGGCATTATAGTTATAATCTCCATATCTATCGGATTTTTTTTTAAAGAACCTCATTAGTCTTGTTGCTTTATTTTCAATAATTACACCAATAGCTAAACCATTAGGATCACTTAATGGAATTAATTTTTGCTTACTAAAATCTGAAAGCACTTTACCATACAATATCCGAGAAATAAATGGTAATTTCTCAGTAGCAACTCTTGGGGCTCTCTCCTGCGTAGGACTTCTGTCATAGATAATTGTCGTTATCTTACCTTTTCCATTTTTTTCAATATGCTGATTTAAAACATACCCTCCAATTATATAACATAAGAATTTTACTTCTTTATACTCATCTAAATTATTTTTATCATAAAAAGAGGAGAAAGTTGATACAGTTAAATCAATTGAGTTTCTTTCAACATATTGTGGAATAAATAAGTCATATCCTTTTTCTTGGAAAAACTTTTGCTGTATTTTTCTATTCTTTTTTGAATCTCCAAATCCATTTAATATCACTAATGCTTGTTTATCAAGAACACTCTCTGATGTGTCAATAATGATTACTTCTTGAGCATATATACTATTAAATAGAAAACAAAAGATTAATGTGTAAATTAATTTTTTCATGGCATAAAAATAAAGTATAAGAATTAAAATGCTATGCTAAGCATAGTTTCTCAAGAAAGTGCGAACTTAGGAACAAAAGATCCACCAAAAAGAAACCCACTTTTTCATGTGGGTTATTGGATTTTATAAACCTAAAGTTTTTTTCACATCACCACTCATAAGCTGTTCAATTGGATTTTCCAAACATTCTTTTACTTTAACTAAGAAACCGACTGATTCTCTACCGTCAATAACCCTATGATCATAGGAAAGAGCTACATACATAATTGGTCTAATCTTTACCTCACTATTAACCGCCATTGGGCGTTCCACAATATTATGCATTCCTAAAATTGCCGATTGTGGAGGGTTAATAATAGGAGTTGAGAGCATAGAGCCAAAAACACCTCCATTTGTAATTGTAAAAGTACCACCAAACATTTCATTAATTGTAATTTTTCCATCTCTAGCTTTTATTGCCAAACGCTTAATGTTCGATTCTAGCTCCTGAAAATTCATTAATTCCGCATTTCTAACCACAGGAACCATTAATCCTTTAGGAGCGCTTACTGCAATTCCAATATCCACATAATTATGATGGATAACTTCATTTCCATCAATCATAGCATTTACATCTTTAAATTCCATAAGTGCAGTAGTAACCGCCTTTGTAAAGAAAGACATAAACCCTAAACCAACTCCATATTTTTCTTTAAATTGTTCTTTATATTCTTTTCTGATAGCAAGAATTTCCGTCATATCTACTTCATTAAAAGTAGTAAGCATTGCTGTTTCATTTTTAACAGCAACCAATCTACTCGCAATTTTTCTTCTTAAGGATGACATATTTTTACGAGAAATTCCTCTCGAACCTTCAGTTGAACTACCTTGTATTACCCCTAATACATCAGTTTTAGTAATTTTACCAGCCTCTCCTGTTCCTTTTAGCTCCTTTGCCGAGATATCATGTTCGCTAATCATAGCAGATGCTAATGGTGTAGCTTTTGCTTCACCTAAATCTGTAGTTGATTTTGGAGTTTCAACAATTTCCTTTTTAGTAGTTTTTATTTTTGCTTCTCCTTTTGCAGAAGTATCAATAATACACACAATGTCCCCTACTGCAACTATTTCTCCATCACCCGCAACAATTTTTATAGTACCACTTTCTTCAGCTGGCAATTCTAAAGTTGCTTTGTCAGAATCTATCTCTGCAATAGCTTGATCTTTTTCTACATAATCACCCTCTTCAACTAGCCATTCTGCAATTTCTACTTCTGATATTGACTCTCCCGGACTTGGAACCCTCATCTCTAATAACATGCCTTATTTTTTAAAAACTTTATTAATTAATTCGTTTTGTTCTGCTGTTGATGTTTTGCTAGAACCTGTAGCAGTTGCTGCTGAAGTTTCTCTTGCAATAACATCAATATTAAATGTTCTTAACTCAGACAGGATAAAAGTCCAAGCTCCCATATTTTGGGGTTCTTCCTGTACCCAAATTACTTCTTTAGCCTTGTATGCTTCAATAACCTCCTTTATTCTTTGTTTATCTAACGGAAACAACTGTTCTACTCTAACTAAAGCGATATTTTCTGATTTTTCTTTTTCTCTTCTTTCTAATAATTCATAGTATATTTTGCCACTACAAAGCACCAATTTATCTACTGATTTTGAAGCAAGAATATCATCAATAATCCCTTCAAACTTCCCATCGGAAAGATCCGAAACAGAAGAAACACATTTAGGATTCCTAAGTAAACTTTTAGGAGTAAATACTATTAAAGGTTTTCTGTATTCCCTCTTCAGTTGTCTTCTAAGCACATGATAAAAGTTTGCTGGAGTAGTACAATTTACAATCTGCATATTATACTTAGCACACATTTGTAAATAACGCTCCAATCTTGCAGAAGAATGTTCTGAGCCTTGCCCTTCATAACCGTGAGGTAATAACATAACCAAACCACTCATCACCTTCCATTTATCCTCAGAACAAGAAATAAATTGATCAAAAATAATTTGAGCTCCATTTGAGAAATCCCCAAATTGGGCTTCCCAAATTGTTAAGGTATTTGGGGTGGATATGGAATAGCCATAATCAAAACCAAGCACCCCATATTCTGAAAGTAACGAGTTATACGCTTCAAAATTTGCACTTACACTTATATTCTTTAACGGACACACCTCCTCCTCCGATTGCTCAACTTTAAGAATAGCATGTCTATGTGAGAAAGTTCCTCTTTCTACATCTTGTCCACTCAGCCTGATATCATGTCCTTCGTCCAAAAGAGAAGCATAAGCTAATAATTCACCCATTGCCCAATCCAACGATTCCGATTCCTCTATCATCTTTTTCCTGTAAGCTAATAATTTTCTTGTTTTCTTAAATAACTTATCTGCTTGCGGAACATCATACAAATATTTTGCCAACTCTTTCAGCCTTTTCTTCCCTATATTTGTAGCATTTGAGCCCTTAAAATCCGTATTAAAAGTTCGTTTTACCTCACTCCATTCTTCTTTTAAGAATCGTGTGATTTTTGCTTTCGTAATTTCCTTTGCTTTTGCAAATCTATCCTGCAATAAATCTTGAAAATCTTTTTCTAGCTCTGTGGCAATATCAGCTTCCACCACTCCTTCATTCATCAATTGCTCTTTGTAAATCTCTCTCGGATTTTTATGTTTTGAAATTGCCTCATATAATTTTGGCTGAGTAAACCTTGGTTCATCTCCTTCATTGTGTCCATATTTTCGATAACACAATAAATCAATAAATATATCTTTATGGTATTTCTGTCTGTATTCTACTGCCAATTTTAAGGCATGAACCACAGCCTCCACATCATCCCCATTTACATGGAGTACTGGCGACAAAGTTACTTTTGCAACATCCGTACAATAAGTACTTGATCTAGCATCCAAATAATTTGTAGTAAAACCTACCTGATTGTTTACTGCAATGTGAATTGTCCCTCCGGTTTGATACCCATCTAACTGAGCCATTTGAATAACTTCATACACAACCCCTTGCCCAGCAAGTGCTGCATCACCATGCAATAAAATAGGTAATATTTTCTTAACATCACCTCCATACCTACCATCTAATTTCGCTCTTGTAATTCCCTCCACAACAGGATCAACAGCCTCCAAGTGAGAAGGATTAGGTGTTAAATTTAATTTGATATTATTTCCGTTACTACATTTCTGCATAGAAGTAAACCCTAAGTGGTACTTCACATCTCCAGAAATATCATTATCTTCATATAATTTTCCTTCAAATTCTGAGAAAATCTCTTTATAAGTCTTATTGAAAATATTGGCCAACACATTCAATCTTCCTCTATGTGACATTCCCATTACAAATTCTTCAACACCCAATTCCGAACTGTGTTCTACTAAAGCATCCAAAGCCGGAATTAACGATTCAGCTCCTTCTAATGAGAATCGTTTTTGTCCAACAAATTTCTTATGCAAGAAATTTTCAAAGGCAACTGCCTGGTTTAATTTATGTAGAATATGCTTTTTTTGGCTTGCTTCAAATTTTGGTGTATTTGAGTTTCTATGCAGTCTATTTTTAATCCATTCTATTTCCTTAGAATCACGAATATATATATACTCCACTCCAATAGATTGGCAATACACTTTTTCCAAATGAGCAATAATCACCTTTAAAGTAGAAGGCGCAATACCTACTTGCTCTCCCGCTTGAAACACAACCTCTAAATCCGATTCTTCTAAACCAAAATTTTTGAAATCAAGTGTCGGTGTGTATTTTCTTCTTTCTCTTACGGGATTCGTTTTGGTAAATAAGTGCCCACTCTTCCTGTAAGCATTAATTAAATTAATTACTTTAAATTCTTTCTGAAAAACTTGAGGAATATCTTCTTCTGAATATACTTCTCTTGCAAAGTCAAAACCTTGAAAAAAACTTTTCCATTCTTCTTCTATACTCTGAGGGTCTTGCACGAATTTATCATACATCTGCTCAATCATTCCAGTATGTAGGGCTCCTAAAAAGGAAAATTTATCCATTATTTATCGGTAGAATTTGATTGCAAAATTATCCATTTTTATTCATATAGGTTGTAAAATACTATTGATTTTCAGGGTTTGAGTAATAATTCTTCATTATCATCTTTTGGAGTTTCCTTTTCGCAATCAATTCTGCTAACAATTTTGCAAAAGTAAGTGATGATATTTTCATTTCTGATTGTACTTTTTCCTCCGGAAAATAAATACGGTATAGCAAGTTTAAAATTCGTTTAGTATCTTGTTCATTTAATATATTAACTAGTATTGATTCAAAAAAATAATTGTTTATAGTCCTGAACAGGCATTTGAATATCAAAATTTACTCCAATATTCAAAAAATATTTTTCTAATTGAGAAGTAGTTTCTATCAGAAATTTATTAGCCCTAATTCTATCGTTAATTTTTATTAAATCCACTAAGATACCCTATCCATCAACAATGCTGAAAAAGCCAATAAAGGCTCTTTATTTTCTGAATTTATAGCTGCTAAACTCTCCATTGCTCTTGCATGGTATTCCCTTATCAAATTAGCTGTTAATTCAGGGATGTCTAAGTTAGAGAATATGGTTTTTACTGCATCAACCTTCAGTTGAGAAGTATCATTAGTTGAAAAATATTGCTCTAAATTTTGTCTTTGGGTTCCATCCGCTAACGCAAATGCTTTTAGATACAGATAGGTTTTTTTATTTGCCATAATATCACCTCCTACTTGTTTGCCAAAAGCTTCAACATCACCAAAAGCATCCAGCAAATCATCTTTTAACTGAAAAGCCATTCCCAAATTTCTACCAAAAGCATACAAATGTTTCTGTTCTTCTTTGGATGCTCCTGCAATAATTCCGCCAATCTGCAAAGCAGCACCCAACAATACTGCTGTTTTATATTCAATCATTTTTAGATAATCCGGAATACTAACATCCGATTGAGTTTCAAAATCCATATCCCATTGCTGCCCCTCACACACTTCAATTGCTGCTTTACTAAATACGGCTAATACTTGCTTAATAATCGTATCATCCACCTCAGTTATTAACCGATGAGCTTGCACCAACATGGTGTCTCCCGACAAAATAGCAACATTATTATTCCATTTTTTGTGTACCGTTTGCTGCCCTCTTCTTAAAGGAGCATTATCCATAATATCATCATGTAAAAGCGTGAAATTATGAAAGACCTCAATAGCTAATGCAGATGAAATTGCTTTCTCAATATTCTTATCAAATAATTGATGTGCCATTAAAACCAAAATTGGGCGCATACGCTTCCCTCCTAAACTAAGAACATAATCTATCGGCTCATATAATAATGATGGAGTTTTTGGATATTCTATCCTACCTAGCTTATCATTAATTAATGAACTTAGTTCTTGGATGGATTTCATTATTTCTTCACTAAATTAATCAAATACTCTCCATATCCACTTTTCCTAAGTGGCTCTGCAATTTCTAGTAATTTTTGATCATTAATAAAACCCATTCTGTAAGCAGCCTCCTCAATACAACCAATCTTTCTTCCTTGTCTCTCCTCTATAACTTGTACGTACTGATTGGCCTGCATTAAGGATTGAAAAGTACCTGTATCCAACCAAGCCGTCCCTCTTCCTAGCACTCTTACATCTAACTCACCTTTTCTCAAATACTCTTTATTTACATCCGTAATTTCGTACTCTCCTCTTGCAGAGGGCTTAATATTCTTAGCAATCTCCACAACTGAATTATCATAATAATACAGCCCTGGAACAGCATAATTTGATTTAGGAGTTTCTGGTTTTTCTTCTAGTGACAAAGCTTTAAAATTTTCATCAAAATCAACCACCCCATATCTTTGAGGATCGTTAACATGGTAGCCAAAAACAATACCACCTTTAACATCCTGACAAGAAGTTAAAATTTGTATTTTCATCTGAAAAATATTATCACCTAATACCAAGCATACATTATCATCACCAATAAATTCTTCCCCCAATACAAAGGCTTGTGCTAATCCGTTTGGCACTTCTTGCGCCTTATATTCAAAGCGACAGCCTAAACGACTACCATCACCTAACAATTTTCTAAATAATGGCAAATCATGTGGTGTGGAGATGATTAAAATTTCCTTTATTCCCGAATATAGTAAAGTAGATAAAGGATAATAAATCATGGGTTTGTCATAAATAGGCATCATCTGTTTGCTAACAGCTAAAGTTAAGGGGTGTAAACGTGTACCTGACCCTCCTGCTAAAATTATTCCTTTCATTTTTATTTATGTTTTTATTTTCGTTTCACTTTTAATTCATCCCATTCAATATCCTCCTCTTCATCAAAAGCATCTAACAAAGGCTCCTGAAAAGCCTCATAGTTGATTATCTTTTCCAAAGAAAGTAATAATGCTGGGAGTAACAATAAATTAGATAGCATTGCGAATAATAAAGTAATTGATACTAATAAACCAAGCGCTATCGTCCCTCCAAAATCAGAGGCAACAAATATAAAGAATCCAAAGAACAATACAACAGAAGTATAAAACATACTCACACCTGTTTCATTTAGGGCAGATAAAACCGATTTTTTGATATTCCAATTATTAATCAATAATTCCTGTCTATATTTAGCTAAGAAATGAATGGTATCATCCACCGAAATACCAAAAGCTATAGAGAAAACCAAATAGTTGACGGTTTCAATGCAATTCCAAAATACCCCATAATGGCCCCAGTAAAAAGCAAAGGAATAAGATTAGGAATAATAGAAACAACTACCATTCTAAAAGAATTAAACATCCAAGCCATAAAAATAGAAATCAATATAATTCCCAACAATAGACTTAATATTAGGTTCTTAAGTAAAAATTTTGTTCCATTTAAGAAAACAACACTAGATCCGGTTATAGTTATATCATATTTATCAGCATCAAATATCTTATTCATTTTTGGCAATAAGGCATCAAATACACTATCCATTTTTGTAGTAGAGATATCAGCAACCCTTAAACTAATACGGGCTTCCTGTTTTAAAGAATCCATCATTAATATTTCTCTATTCATACTTGTAGTACTATTCTTCAGATAAGACAATATCATCCTCTGCTCCTGAGAGTTTGGCAAAGAATAATAAGCTGAATCTCCATTATAAAAAGCCTGTTTACTATACTTTACCATATCAACATAGGAGGATGTCTTAGAGAATTCTTTAAACTTAGTAAACTCCTGACTTAACTGTTCAATCTTTCTTAAATTGTTGTATCTTAACAAGCCATTCTTCTTCTTAGTATTTACCAAGACCTCTAATGGCATTACCCCACCAAAGTTACTTTCAAAGAATTTCAAATCCTTGTACAATTCGCCTTCTTTAGGTAATTCATCAGTAAGATTTCCTGTTGTTTTGACATTTAGAATTCCAAAAACTCCAAAAACAATAAGACTAGTAGTAATAAAATATATTTGTTTTCTTCTGTATTGAACTAAGAACACTAGGTATTCCACTAGTTGATTAATCCATATTTTATCCAAATGCTTTGTATGCCTGTGTTTTGGTGGAGAAGCAAAAGAAAAATAAATAGGTATAATGAATAATGAAAGAAGAAATATAATGAGAATATTAATTGATGCAACCAAGCCAAATTCTTGTAATGTTTCACTATTAGTAAGCAAAAATGCTGCAAAACCTGAAGCGGTAGTAAGGTTTGTCAATAAGGTAATATTTCCAATCTTCTGAATCATTTTTCTTAATGCATAATCCTTATTTTGAGTTCGCTTAAATTCAGTATGAAACTTATTTATTAGAAAAATACAATTTGGGATTCCTATAACAACTAAAACAGGAGGGATAAGCGCCATAAGAACAGATACCTCATAATCCAATAAGGAAATCGTTCCAAAAGAGAATATTACACCCAACATTACCACAATCATCGAAGAAATTACTGCCTTAAAAGATCTAAAAAATAAAAATAATATTAAAGAGGTAATAAGTAACGTAAAAATAATAAATAATGATATTTCCTCCCTTACCTTTAGAGAATCAACTGTACGAATATAAGGAAGGCCTGAGAAATGAGCCTTAGTTTGAAACTCATCAGCATAAGCATCTACCAAATCCTTAATGGAAAAAATTAATTCCTTTCTACTTGCTGATTTCATTACAATATCATCTAATGTAATTAGCATAGCACTTATCTTATTATCATTAGAATTAATTAGCCCTTTATAAAAGGGGTGTTTGTTGTATTGAGAAAATGCACTATCTAATTGTTCTTGTGTTTTTACGCCTTGAGAAAACCATCTTTTCAATACAAATTTCTTATTTGCTGTATCCTTAAGAAGAATAGGAAGATTGGCAAATGAAATAACTTTATCTACTCCATTAATAATTTCAATATCCTGATTTACCTTGTCCCATTTTGATAAATGATCTAAAGTTGATATTAAGCTATCTTCAATAGCAATTACTAAGACATTTTGTTCTCCATACTTTTCTAAAAAATCTTGATAATCTATACGTACCGGATGATCAATAGGCAGTAATTTAGGCATAGTATAAGATAGTTGAAAATCTTTTCCTTTATTAACCATAAAGATCGTTATCCCAGCAATAAGCAGAATAATAATGACTCTATTTTTAAAGATTAATCTAGAAAGAAATCCCCACATATCAATAACTAATTTGTGCTAAAATACTTCAATTTTAAAACTTAAAGCTGAAATATACCAATAAAAAAAGGGCATTTCGCCCCTTTCATTTTTATATTTAACAACAATTAAACTGTCATTATTTCAACCTCTTTTTCTGAATAAACAACATCAATTTTAGCTGAATAAGTATTAGTTAATTCCTGAACAGAAGCCTCAGCATCTCTAACTAGATCTTCTGAAAGACCTTCCTTTCCTAATTTTTTCATTTCATCATTTGCTTTTTGCCTGAAATTCCTAATACTCACCTTTGCATTTTCAATTTCAACCTTAACTTGCTTTACCAAATCTTTTCTTCTGTCTTCAGTTAAAGGCGGTACATTAATAATAATTCTCTCTCCATTGTTGGATGGGGTGAACCCTAGATTTGCATCTATAATAGCTTGTTCAATTTCAGAAATTATACTTTTATCAAAAGGTTGAATAGAAATAGTTTGAGAATCAGGAGTCGAAACATTAGCCGTCTGTGCAAGTGGAGTTAAAGCTCCATAATAATCCACCTTTATAGTTCTTAACATTTGCGGACTTGCTTTACCAGCTCTAATTTTTCCTAATATATTTTCAAGATGCATAATAGTTTCTAGCATTTGCTCTTTGGTAATGTTTAATTGGAAATTTACATCTTCAGTCATAATAGTTTATCTATCAAATTATATTTAAAAATTAACGAGAGTACCTACATTCTCTCCTTTACAAATCTTAGCCAAATTTCCTTCAGCATTCATATTGAATACTTTAATTGGCAAATTATTTTCTTGGCAAAGCGTAAAGGCTGTCAAATCCATAATACTTAATTTCTTTTGGAATACTTCATCAAAAGTAATCGTCTCATATTTTGTTGCACTTGGGTCCTTTTCAGGGTCAGCAGAATAAATTCCGTTTACTCTTGTCCCTTTTAAAATAACATCTGCTTCAATTTCAATAGCGCGCAAAGCTGCAGCAGTATCTGTAGTGAAATATGGGTTTCCTGTACCTCCTCCAAAAATAACAACTCTCCCCTTTTGCAAATGACGCATTGCCTTTCTTCTTATGTAGGGCTCAGCAACTTGTTCCATTCTTATAGCAGTAAGTAATCTAGTTTCAATATCAATTGATTCCAAAGCTGATTGCAATGCCATTCCATTAATAATAGTGGCTAACATGCCCATGTGATCTCCCTGGACTCTATCAAAACCTGCCCCTTCTGATTGAATTCCTCTGTAAATGTTTCCTCCACCAATTACTATTGCAATCTCTATATTTTGCTTGACAATGACTTGAATTTCATTAGCATAAGCACTCAAAATCTTAGAATCGATACCGTACTCTCCATCACCCATTAAAGCCTCACCACTTAATTTTAAAAGAATTCTCTTGTATTGCATAATCGTTTTAAAAATTTCTCAAAGATAGGGAATTACACGTAATCAAAAGGAAACTGAAGAATGGAATTTACACACAAAAAAAAACCACCCCAAAAGGATGGCTTTTATTATTCAGAAAACTATATTATTAACCTAAAGCTACTCTTTTAAAGCTATTTACCGCTACATCACCAAACGACTTAATATATTCGGAAACAATTTTATTTTCGTCTTTAATGAAATTTTGATCCAATAAACATTGTTCTTGGTCAAGTGATGTGTTATCAGAAACAAAACGCTCCATTTTTCCAGGGACAATTCTATCCCATATTTTTTCTGGCTTACCTTCCGCTTTTAATTCTGCTTCAATAGCAGCTTTAGCTTCTGCCATTACAGCATCACTTAATTGTGACATAGAAATATATTGGGGAACATTTTTTAATGTTTTTCCTAATCTTCCTAATTCAATATTCTCTTTTTCGATAACAGCTATCCTTGCTTCTGTTTCATTAGCAACGAACTCAGCGTCAAAATCTTTATAAGATAAAGTAGAAGCTCCCATTGATGCAACTTGCATTGCTAAATCCTTAGATAAAACATCTACATTATCAACTTTATTGTTTAGGCCAACTAAAGCTGAAATTTTAGAACCATGAGTATAAGTACCGACATAAGCAGCCTCAACTCTTTCAAATTCTGATATTTCAATTTTTTCACCAATAACACCTGTCTGTTCTGTTAACTTTTCAGCAACAGTCATTCCTCCAAAATCAGCAGATAAAAATGCATCTCTATCAGCATGATTTAAAGCAATATCAGCAAAACTACTTGCTAAATCTTTAAATGAATCGTTAATTGCAACAAAATCAGTTTCACAAGCTAAAACAATAGCAACACCTGCAGTATTATCAGCATTCATTTTAGTAATTGCGATTCCTTCACTTGCATCTCTATCAGCACGTTTTGCTGCTACTTTTTGTCCTTTCTTTCTTAATACATTAATTGCAGCATCAAAATCACCATTAGCTTCCACTAATGCGTTTTTACAATCCATCATTCCTGCACCTGTTTGCTTTCTTAATGTGGCTACATCAGCCGCTTTAATTGCTCCCATTTTTATTTTGTAAAAAATTAATATTATTTTTCTTCAGCTATTTTTTTAGCTTTTTTGATCTTCTCTACTGGCTTCTTATCTTTTTCAGTATTTTTTTCTTCCAAACCTTCAGCTATCTTTTTAGCTTTTTCTTTCTTCTGTACTGCTTTTTTATCTTGCTCAGTATTTCTTTCTTCCAAACCTTCAGCAATTGCTTTAGTTACAATTGATAAGATACATTCAATTGATTTTGTAGCGTCATCATTTCCAGGGATTGGAAAATTAACATGAGTAGGATTAGTATTTGTATCATTCATTGCAAATGAGAGTATCCCTAACTTATTTGATTCAGCTAAAGCAATGTGCTCTTTGTTTGTGTCAATAATAAAAACAGCCTCAGGCATTCTTGTCATTTTCACAATAGAACCTAAGTTAAGGTCTAGCTTAGCTCTTTGTCTATCAATTTGCAATCTTTCTCTTTTTGATAATGAATCGAATGTACCATTCTCTTTCATTTTATCAATTATTTGCATTTTTTTGATTGACTTACGGATAGTAGCAAAGTTGGTTAATAAACCTCCAGGCCATCTTTCAGTAATATAAGGCATATTTAAAGCTTCAGCAGCTTCAGCAACTAAACCTTTAGCTTGTTTTTTAGTAGCAACAAACAAAATCTTTTTTCCTGATATTGCAATTTGTTTCATTGCAGCAGCCGCATCTTCCACCATTGCTACAGTTTTATTCAAATCAATGATATGAATCCCATTTTTCTCCATAAATATATAAGGATCCATTGCTGGATTGTACTTTTTCTTAAGGTGTCCAAAGTGTACACCTGCTTCTAATAATTCTTTGAAATTTGTTCTTGACATGTTTACGTTCTTTTTTTTCGTTAAGCAACTGCTCGGTAGAAGTTATTTACTTGTCCCAACAGTTTAGATGCTAAACATTTATTAATAAATTGATTGGTTCTATCTTTTAACCCACTGGAATTTCTTCCTTGCTTTTTTCTGACCAGGTTTTTTACGCTCAACAACTCTTGAATCTCTTGTAAGCATTCCTTCTGGCTTTAATGTAACTCTATTTTCAGAATCCAATTCGCATAATGCTCTTGAAATCGCTAAACGGATAGCCTCAGCTTGTCCAGTAGTACCACCTCCATTTACATTTGCCTTTACATCAAACTTACCTGCAAGTTCAGCAATATTGAATGGTTGTTCTAACTTAAATTGCATAGTATCAACAGGGAAATACTCTTTAAAATCTTTACCGTTAACAGTAATATTTCCTTTTCCTTTTGACATGTAGATTCTAGCAACAGATGCTTTTCTTCTACCAATTGTGTGAATTATCTCCATGATTATTTTAAGTCGTTTAAGTTAAGATTTGTTGGCTTCTGAGCTTCTTGTTCATGCTCAGTACCTGCATAAATATAGCAGTTCTTTAAGATAGCTGCTCCTAATTTATTTTTAGGTAACATTCCTCTAACTGCATGTTTTACAATTGAAGTTTCGTCTTTTGCTAACATTACACTAGGAGAAATTCTTTTTTGTCCACCAGGATATCCTGTATGAGAAAAGATTCTTCTATCTTCCATTTTATTTCCTGTCATTACGATTTTTCCTGCATTAATTACGATAACGTAATCACCACAATCTGCATGGGGAGTAAAATTTGTTTTGTATTTTCCTCTTAAAATTTTAGCAATTTTTGATGCCATTCTTCCAAGAACTTGTCCTTCAGCATCAACAACAAACCATACTTTGTCTGCTGTTTCTTTATTTGCTGATAATGTTTTGTATCTTAATGTATCCACTGTATATATGTTTATTTAGTCCTTAATAAAAGGGTTGCAAAATTACACTTTTTTACTATTCAGCAACATATTATTAACTATTATTCTTTATAACCTTTATATAACTCCTAATTCTTTTCCGATTTTAGTAAAAGCTGCTATGGCTTTCGTTAAGTTTTCATGAGTGTGTGCAGCAGAAATTTGAACTCTAATCCTTGCTTGTTCTTTCGGTACAACTGGAAAGAAAAAGCCTATTACATAAATCCCCTCAGCCAATAATTTATCTGCCATTACTTGTGAAAGTTTTGCATTATACAACATTACAGGAACAATTGCATGTACTCCTTCTTTTATATCAAAACCAGCTTGCGTCATTTTTTCTCTAAAAAAACTAGTGTTTTCTTCCAATTTATCACGTAATTCAGTAGTGTTGCTCAATAAATCAATCACTTTAGTCGCTGCTCCAACAATTGATGGGGCTAATGAATTTGAAAATAAATATGGACGAGATCTTTGGCGTAACATATCAATAATTTCTTTTTTACCTGAAGTAAAACCACCCATTGCGCCTCCCAACGCTTTTCCTAAAGTAGAAGTAATGATATCCACCCTACCCATAACATCGCAATGTTCGTGTGTTCCTCTACCCGTTTTCCCTACAAAACCTGTAGAATGAGAATCATCTACCATCACCAAGGCATCATATTTTTCAGCCAAATCACATATTTTATCCAATTGAGCTAAATAACCATCCATAGAAAAAACTCCATCAGTAACGATAATACGATTTCTTTGATCTTGTGCTTTTATAAGTTGAGCTTCCAATTCAATCATTTCATTATTTGCATAACGATAACGAGCAGCCTTGCAAAGGCGCACTCCATCAATAATAGAAGCATGATTTAAAGAATCAGAAATAATAGCATCCTCTTTATCAAACAAAGGCTCAAAAAGCCCTCCATTAGCATCAAAGGCTGCAGCATATAGTATAGTATCCTCCATGCCTAAAAATCCAGAAATCTTTTTTTCTAAATTTTTATGAATATCCTGTGTACCGCAAATAAAACGAACAGATGACATGCCGTAACCATGGGTATCCAAAGCATTTTTTGCAGCCTTAATAACCTCAGGATGAGAAGATAATCCTAAGTAATTATTAGCACAAAAATTCAACACCTCTTCACCTGTGCTTACACGAATACTTGCGCCTTGAGGGTTGGTGATTATTCTTTCTTTTTTATACAAACCAGCATCTTCAATATTTGCTAATTCATCTTGTAACTTCTTTTGGAATTTTCCTAACATAATTTTATTTTTTGGGAGGGTAAAAATACACAAATAAAAAAAGGAGGCAAAAGCCTCCTTTTTAACACATTATATAATATAAACTATACTAGTCCTTGATCTAACATAGCGTCTGCCACCTTTACAAAACCTGCAATATTAGCTCCTTTTACATAATCCACATATTGGCCCTCAGTGCCATATTCGATGCAAGAAGCATGGATATCTTGCATAATCTGTTTCAATTTAGTATCAACTTCTTCTCTAGTCCAGTTCATTCTAAGTGAGTTTTGACTCATCTCCAAGCCTGAAGTGGCAACCCCACCAGCATTAGAAGCTTTACCAGGAGCAAATAATATTTTTGCCTCTTGAAACACTGCAATAGCTTCAGGAGTAGAAGGCATATTAGCTCCTTCTGAAACTAACATGCAGCCATTTGCTACCAAATTTTTTGCTTCATCTTCATTCAATTCATTTTGTGTTGCACAAGGCAAGGCAATACCACAATTTACTGACCATGGTCTTCCTGAATGAAATTTACAACCAAACTTGTCAGCATATTCCTTAACCCTTCCTCTTCTTACATTTTTAAGCTCCATTACAAAGGCTAATTTCTCAGCATCAATTCCGTTAGCATCATAAATATATCCAGAAGAATCGGAAAGAGTAACAACCTTAGCTCCTAATTCTGTTGCTTTTTGACAAGCATATTGTGCTACATTTCCAGATCCTGAAATGGCAACTGTTTTTCCATTAAAAGAATCTCCTTTAGTAGCCAACATATTTTGTGCAAAATATACATTCCCATATCCTGTTGCTTCAGGACGAATTAAAGATCCTCCCCAAGATATTCCTTTCCCAGTAAGTACTCCTGTAAATTCATTTCTTATTCTTTTATACTGTCCAAACATAAATCCGATTTCTCTACCGCCAACACCAATATCTCCAGCAGGCACATCCGTATTTGGACCAATATGACGACATAATTCCGTCATAAAGGATTGACAAAATTTCATTACTTCATTGTCCGATTTTCCTTTTGGATTAAAATCAGATCCTCCTTTACCTCCACCCATTGGCAGTGTTGTTAAAGAATTTTTGAATACCTGCTCAAAACCTAAAAATTTAAGAATAGATAAGTTTACAGAAGGATGAAATCTTAATCCTCCTTTATAAGGTCCAATAGCAGAATTAAATTCTATTCTATACCCTCTATTTACTTGCGTATTTCCCTTGTCATCCAACCATGGGACTCTGAACATAAGAACGCGCTCAGGCTCTACCATTCTTTCCAATAACATTTTGTTATTGTATTTCGGATTTTCTTCCATAAAAGGAATAATAGCTTCCGCTACCTCTTCAACTGCTTGTAAGAATTCAGTTTCACCAGCATTTTTTGCGGCTACTTCACTCATAAAGTCATGGATTTTTTGTCCCATTTTAATTTTCGTTTTAATTGTTTTTGAATTAAAAATTTTGGCAAATGTAGAGTATTTTGATAAAGCGCAAAAAAAATTACCTACTCTTCTTAAATCTTTTTATAGGTAATGAAATAATCTCCTATTTAAATTCCGCTTTTACAAGAACGATTATCCACTTTAAAAATCTTCAATACAAAACCTCAGTCAGTGTATCAATATGCATTTCATTATTAAACAAATCATCAACTAATGAGAGTGCGATTTGATATTTATTTTTATTTTTATTCAATTCGTGCAATTTTCTATATTTGTAAAATTAAAAATTTATTCAGTAAACATATGATAAAAAAATTTACGCTAGTTATTGTTACTCTTTGTAATTTAACACTCTACAGTCAAAATATAAGTGGGACGATTACTGACGTAAATAACAATGAAGAATTAATTGGAGCCAATATCATTCTTGAAAATGGAGGAGGAACGGCAACAGATGTATTTGGGAAATACACTTTAAATATTAATGAAGGAACGCAAAAAGTAACTTTTAAATACATTGGATATGAAGACATAGTAAAAGAAATCACACTGGTTGAAGGAGAAAATAAAACAATAAACATCTCATTAGCACAAACTAGTGAGCAATTGGGCACAGTAGTGGTTTCTGCAGGAAGATTTGAGCAGAAAATTGAAGAAATTACCGTATCCATGGAAGTAATAAAGCCAGCTTTGATTGAAAATAAAAACACTACCGATATACAAACTGCAATGGATCAAATTCCTGGAGTAAATATTACTGACGGGCAAGCAAATATTAGAGGCGGAAGTGGTTGGAGCTTTGGAGCAGGAACAAGAGTGTTAGTAATGGTTGATGATATGCCTTTAATTTCAGGAGATGCGGGACAGGTGCAATGGAGCCTGATTGCAACTGAAAACATTAATCAAGTCGAAGTAATTAAAGGAGCATCTTCTGCACTTTATGGCTCTTCTGCCTTAAATGGAGTGATTAATATACGGACAGCTTTCCCTAAACAAAAAGATATTGAAAAAAATAAATTACCCGGATATACAAAGGTAAATATGCATTTTGGATTAATTGATAAACCCAAACGAGAAGAACTTAATTGGAATGGAGATAAAAGAAGGGTTTTTAAAGGAATTGAATTTTTACAATCCATGAAGCTAAATAATTTAGATTTAGCAATTGGAGGAAATATATTTAAAGATGATGGTTTTAGGCAAGGTGAAGTAACAGATCGAAAAAGATTCAATCTAAATTCAACATATAAAAGTAAAAAGATTGAGGGCTTATCATATGGATTAAATGCTAATTTCTTATTTCAAACAACAGGCAGTGCAATTATATGGAATGGTTTGGATCAGGCATACATTCCTCTTAATAATGAAATAACTAATACAAATGGAGACACCTACAATATTGATCCTTTTATAACATACATGAGTGGCAATAACAGGCATTCTTTACGAACACGATATTTAAAAGTAATAAATGATAATAGCACTAAGGGGCTTGATAATGATCAAGATAATAAATCTGAAATTTATTATTCTGACTACCAATGGCAAAAAAATATAGAAAAATATAACTTACGAATCACTACCGGAACAACTAATGAGAGAGTATATGCCCAAGCTGATTTATTTAATGGGAAAAACTACAAAACAAATCATTCCTTGTATGCGCAATTGGATAAAAAATGGAACCGATTAAATATTTCATTGGGAGCTAGATATGAACATTTTGCCTTACATTCAGATGAAAAGTACTTTATTAATGGTGATTCTATTACTGATTTTTCTGCTAGTAAGCCTGTATTCAGAACAGGTTTAAATTATCAATTAGCTGAGGCAACTTACGTAAGGGCATCTTGGGGACAGGGGTATCGCTTCCCTTCAATGGCAGAATTATTTATCGCAACAAATTTTTCAGGTTTAGAAATTTATCCTAATCCACAACTAAAACCAGAAAACGGATGGAGTAGCGAAATTGGGATAAAGCAAGGAGTAAAAGCAGGGAAATGGATGGGGTATATTGATGTAGCAGCATTTTTGATGAGATATGATGATATGATGGAATTTAGTTTTGGGCAATGGGGCACTCTTGACAAGCCAGATGGTGGTGTGGGATTTAAATCAATAAATGTCGGAAAAACACAAATTAGTGGACTGGAACTAAGTATAAGTGGGCAGGGAAAAATAAATTCTAATTTGGCCATAAATGTAATAGCCGGATATACCTATATGAATCCTATTTCCTTAGATTTAGATTATGTATATGCTGAATCAATTAACGGTTACGGTCTAACATACCGAGAGACTGGTTCAGATTCTACTATGCTAAAATATCGCTATAAACACATTGCTAAAGCAGATATTGAGATAGTATATAAAGAAATTTCTTTAGGAGGAAGCGTACGTTATAATAGTTTTATGAAAAATATTGATAAGATATTTACACTAATTGGAGGGGATGGTGAAGGTGCACAAATCCCAGGGATTAATGCTGCTAGAGAGAAATTTAAAGACGGAGATTTTATTGTTGACTTAAGGGTTGGATACCAAGCAACAAAAACAGCTAGAATTGGGTTTATTGTAAATAATCTTCTTAATAGAGAATATATGACAAGGCCAGCTACGATGATGTCTCCAAGAACTTTTGCTATGCAATTGGCATTAAAGATATAGGGTGAAAGCAATTGGCATTATTCCTACTCGCTATGCATCCAGCCGATTTCCTGGCAAACCCTTAGCTGATATTTTAGGCAAAAGCATGATCCAAAGAGTCTATGAGCAATGCAAAAAAGCTAGTTCTCTTTCTACAATTATTGTAGCGACTGATGATGACAGAATATTCAATCATGTAATGAATTTTGGAGGCCAAGCCCTAATGACCGCAACAACTCATCTTTCAGGGACAGATAGGTGCAATGAAGTTATTCAATCTTTAGAAGAAAAATACAGTATTGCCATTAATATTCAAGGAGATGAACCTTATATTAACCCTAAACAAATTGATCAAGTAGTTTCATTATTTTCTTCAAATGAGGTTAGTATTGCTACCTTAGCTATAAAGATTGAAAATGAAAATATAATGACAGATATAAATAGTCCAAAAGTAATTTTTGATACAAATGGAATAGCACTCAATTTTTGCAGAATAAGCACCAATCCTAAAAAAGAAAAAACTTATTTCAAGCACATAGGAATATATGGCTATCGTACCAAAATATTAACTGAAATTTGCAAATTACCACCCTCAAAAAATGAAATAAGTGAACGCTTAGAGCAGCTCAGGTGGTTGGACAATAACTACTTAATTAAAGTAGGAACGACTACCCATGAGGGTATATCAGTAGATACTCCTGAGGATATTGAAAAAATTAAAGCCCAAATGGGATAAATTCCTTAGTTTTGTTCCTATGAATAAAACGGTTGAACATTATATTTCGGAACTCTTATTTTTACATGATTGTGTAATCCTTCCTAATTTTGGAGGATTTGTAGGAAATCCTCAATCTGCAAAACTTAATAGGACAACAGCAGTATTAAGCCCTCCATCAAAACAAATTCTTTTTAATGCTAATCTAAAAACGAATGATGGATTACTAATCATTCACATCTCCACCCAAGAAGGAATTACGCAAGAAGTAGCTAAAACTGAAGTTGAAAAATATGCCGCAAAGATTACTGATAAACTTAGCAACTCAAAAATTCTACGCATAGATAAAATCGGCTTATTCACTGTAGGAAAAGAAGAAAATATTATCTTTTTACAAGATAGCTCAAACAATTATAGTTTAGATTCTTTCGGAATGACAGCAACTCAAAACAAAGCGGTTCTAAGGGAAGCTATTATTGAAAAAAAGGTAGCTGCTACCATTCAAAATATTCGTACACAAAACAATAATCCAAAAGCGTTTTTAAGAGCAGCTGCAGTAATTATTCCTTTGATTGCTCTTTCTTATATTAGCATTACCCAACAAGATAAAATCAATAATGTATATACTCAAATGGCAAGTTTAAATCCATTTGAAAGTAGCATAATTACTGAGCCAATAGCAGCAGTGATTCCTGAAGTGAAAATTGAAGTTGAAGCAACCCCAATTGTTGAAGTTATTGAAGAAGAAATTACGCCAATTATAATTCCTCAGAAGACCTATTATATTATTGCAGGTGCTTTTTCTGAGAAGAAGAATGCAAATAAAATGCTTGCAAAATTAAAGAAGTGGAATTACAATACTGAGATTGTTCGAGGAGAAAATTTATTACGCGTAAGTTATAATTCCTTTACAAATAAAGCAGATGCTCTTATCGCATTACACGAAATAAAACAAGAAAATTCAGCTGCATGGTTACTTACTCAATAACACATTATGAAATCTAAAACAGCACAAGAATCCTTATCAATTACTACTGAGATAGTATTACCCAATGATACTAATAACTTGAATAACCTTATGGGAGGTCGATTATTACATTGGATGGACATTGCTACAGCTATTGCAGCACATAGACATTGTGGAAGAATAGTCGTTACAGCAGCCGTGAACAATGTATCTTTTACTAAGGCAATCCCTGCAGGGAGCATTGTAACTTTAGAAGCAAAAGTAACGCGTGCATTTACCTCATCAATGGAAGTAATTGTTGATGTATGGATGGAAAACAATCAACACAAAGGAAAAGTAAAATGTAATGAAGCAATTTATACTTTTGTGGCTGTTGACCAATTAGGGAACCCTATTGATGTACCAGGATTAATTGCTGAAACTGAAGAAGAAAAAAGTCGTTTTACAGCCGCGCTAAGAAGAAGACAATTATCTTTAGTTATTTCTGGAAGAATGAACCCAAGTGAGGCAACTGAGCTAAAAGCTTTATTCGCTTAAAAACAAATTTTCATCAATTTCTTGCATGCACTTAAAATGTCCTTTTGGGCATTTATCATATCCTATTTTAGAACAAGGGCGACAATTTAGATCCTTTACCTCAATCCTTTTAGATTGTTCACTTTGCATATAAGGATACATTCCAAATTCAGGGACTGTATTTCCCCAAACAGAATATATTTTTTGTTGAAATGCTGCTGCAATATGCATCATTCCTGTATCATGCGTAATTACCATTTTAGCTTGCTGAACTAAGGAAGCTGATTGCAAGATAGAATACTTTCCGCAAGTATTAATTGTATTGTTTGTATTTGCAATAATTTGTTCCCCTTTTTCAAAATCCTCAGGGCCACCTACTAGTAACACAGGTTTATTTACCTTTTTAATAATAGAAATTATTTTCTCGTTTGGCAATATTTTGGTAGCATGCTGCCCACCAATAACAAAAACAATATAGTCTTTAGGGAAAATACTAATGTCAATTTTATCGGTAGCGGAAAGAAAGAAATCTAACCCTTGATTATCATTTTTAATTCCTAAATGATTAACTGTTTCAAGATACCGATCCACAATATGAACTTCAGACATAATATCTAGCTTAAAGGTAGTCAGTAAAAACTTTTCCATATTCAGTTTATTGAACCTTTTTGCAGACACCCCCAATCTAAATTTTAAAATCTGTGTTCTCAAATTATTATGTAAATCAATTACATAATCATATTTCTCTTTTTTCAAATCAGCAATTATCTCAGAAATAGAATTCTCAATCTGATATACTGAATCGATATAAGGATTGTTTTTAAGCAAAGAAACATACCTAGATTTAGTAAGGTAATGCACCTGAGCATTCAACTGTTTTTTAAGCATCCTAACCACTGGCGTAGTGAGTACAATATCACCAATTGAGGAGAATCGAACAACTAATATTTTAAGTGTTTCTTGCACAGGGTAAAACTAATAAATTTATCCTAGTTTTGCAGTCATGCAATTTATTGATACCCATAGCCATTTATACAGCAGTCAATTTGATGAAGATAGAACTCAAGCGATTAATGACGCGATTTCTGCTGGCGTTTCTACAATTTTATTACCTAATATATCAAGTAAATACACCAAAGGAATGCTAGAACTCTGTGATGAATTTTCTGAAAATTGTTTCCCTATGATGGGATTACACCCCTGTGATGTAAATGAAGATAATATAGAGGCAGAACTACTACATGTAGAACATGAATTAGCAAAAGAAAAATATATTGCAGTTGGTGAAATTGGTTTGGACTTATATTGGGACAAAACAAAATTAGAAATTCAGAAAAAAGCATTTATTCATCAAATTGAATTAGCCAAAAAACACAAGCTACCTATCGCTATACATGTGCGTGATTCTTTTACTGAAGCCATTGAAATTATTGAGAAATTGAATGATGAAAATTTAAAAGGTGTCTTTCACTGTTTTACTGGAAATGTTGAAGATGCCAAAAGAGTTATAAATTTAGCAGGTTTTTATTTAGGAATAGGAGGGGTATTGACTTTTAAAAACTCAGGATTAGATGGAACTATTGCAGCAATTGAACTCCAATATTTAATTCTAGAAACGGATGCTCCTTACCTTGCCCCTACTCCTTTCAGAGGAAAAAGAAATGAAAGCAAATACATTGTAAATATTGCGAATAAACTAGCAGAAGTACATCAAATAGACATAGAAGATGTGGCAAAAATAACGACCTTAAATGCAAAAAAATTATTCGACTTATGATAAATAAAAGAATATTACTTATTTATACTGGAGGGACTATCGGAATGATAAAGGATCAGTTGAAAAAAACCTTAGTTCCTTTTAATTTTGATGAGTTACTAAAAGCAATTCCTGAATTAAAAAGTGAAGATGTAGATTTGGACAATATCAGTATTAAAAACCCTATTGATTCTAGCAATATGAATCCTACTGTTTGGGCAGAAATAGCAATACTTATTGAGAAAAATTACAAAAAATATGATGGTTTTGTTATTCTTCATGGATCAGACACTATGGCCTATACAGCATCCGCATTGAGCTTTATGTTGGAAGGATTGAACAAAGCAGTTATACTTACTGGCTCGCAAATCCCTATTGGAGTACGGAGAAGTGATGCCAAGGAGAACTTAATTACAGCAGTTGAAATTGCAACTAGCGGGAAAGTACATGAAGTTTGCATTTATTTTGAGGATCAACTCTATAAAGGAAACCGAACTGTAAAAGTAAATACCGAACATTTTGAAGCTTTTGAGTCGCCCAACTATCCAATATTAGCAGAAGCAGGAGTTAAAATAAAGTACAAAAGAACATTACAAAAAAAGAACGAAAACAATCTTGTAATTCACAAATCCTTATCCGAAAATGTGGCTATCTTAAAATTATTCCCTGGTATTACTATTACTACTATTAAAGCTATTATAAAAAGTGCTAAGGGAATTGTAATTGAAAGTTTTGGAGCTGGAAATGCGCCTACAAAACCTGAACTAAGTACTTTACTTAGTACGGCTAATAAAGAAGGAACAATCCTAATTAATATTACTCAATGTTTGAACGGCAGTGCAGTTGACGGACAATATGAAACAAGCGAACCTTTTGGAAAAACAGGGGTTATTTCTGGGGAAGACTTAACGACTGAAGCGGCTATTACTAAGCTGATGTTTTTGTTAGGACAAGGGCTGAGTGATGAAGAAATCAAGGCAGAATTACAAAAAAATATAAGAGGCGAGATTACCAACTAATTTTTTAGATTTGCTGCCCAATTGGTGAGGTGGCCGAGTGGCTTAAGGCGCACGCTTGGAAAGCGTGTAAACGGGAAACTGTTTCAGGGGTTCGAATCCCTTCCTCACCGCAACTATTTTAATATTTATATCTAGTAAGACTATATCTTAGATACTATGGCAGGACAATTGGCAGGACAGAATTTTACTTTAAACTACTTAAATAGTTAATAAGTATTTTAATTAATTCTCTAAATTTTTAGTCTTTTTTTGCAATTAGAGTTTGGAAAGTTATCCTTAATTAA
>Ga0233427_10000144_pt1 | contig 93519 bp, 85 predicted proteins | sample SI_118_April2016_5_FD_179885 | JGI IMG/M metagenome (GOLD analysis project Ga0233427, IMG submission 179885) | Seawater microbial communities from Saanich Inlet, British Columbia, Canada - SI_118_April2016_100_MG | ecosystem: Environmental > Aquatic > Marine > Inlet | place: Canada: British...
TTTTCCAAACTGATGGCGCCGACATTTGCCTGCCGAATATGGCTAAGCACAATTTCACTTTTAATCGGATAAGCCTTAACCCATTTAGCCAGCGGAGATTGAGCGCTAGAGTTAGGGTCATGAAAAGCCCTCGCACCGCGACCTTCATAAAACACTATGCCCCAACCGTCACTGTGCGGGCCCGTTCGACCACCGCGCTCCATAAGGCCAGTGAAACTAAAACATATATCTGTGGGGGTGTTGGCACTCATCCCCAGTAACTCGCACATAACGGCTTCCCAAGTGATCGATCGCTAAAACGTTAATTTTAACGTCCGAGGCTTTTAAACGCCAACTTAGTCCCCCAGCTGTTTGGCAATATACCCATTAAGGGTGGGCCTAAGCCTTACATTATTCCCGATCACGCGCTAACCGAACGCCGCAGTGACGGATAAAACAACAGCAAGGCAATGGCACGCGCAACAATATAAACAATCATTGCACCCCACAGCCCTTCTATTCCAAATGGGTCAGAGAGGGCCCACCAGGCGAAGAGATAAACGACGATAGACATCACAGCGGCATCTCTCATTCGTCGAGTAAAAGAAGCCCCTATGAAGATCCCATCTAATTGAAATGCAGCAAATGAAAACAGCACATAGATTGCAGATAATGGGAGTAATTCGTTTGCAGCAAGACGTACGGCGCTAATATCGGTCAGTAGCATCACAGCAAAATGCCCAAACAATACAATGGCCAGTGCCAAGAAAATTGCAGTCATGATAGCTAAGTTAGTTGACCGCCGAACGGCTAGATCAAAAATATCCCTGCGCTTTGCTCCTATGGAAGTGCCTACCAAGGCCTCAACGACAAAGGCATACCCGTCTAGGAAGAAAGCCGAAAATGATATTAATTGCAATAAGATGTGGTTACTGGCGAGAATAGTATCGCCAAACTTAGCACTTTGATTAATAAAAAAACCAAAAGAGAACACCAAAATCAGCGTCCGCATCATAATATCCAAATTTGAGGATGCAGTTTTTAACAAAGCAGGCCAGTCCATAATTTTGGTCCTAGGCCAGAAGTCATCTCCTAACAACTTGCGCTGATTTAACTCTCGATAGACCAACCATGCTGCTAATAGCACAGTTGTCCATTCTGCAATCACTGTACCCAGCGCTATTCCGCTGGCACCCCAACCGAGAATACCGGCAAACCATACATCTAATATGATATTGAGTCCGTTCAAGAACAACTGGACTATTAGCAGCGTTCTACTCTGACCCAAGCCAATCAAAAGTCCCATCAAGGCAAACGTAGCAAGTGTCGCTGGCGCACCCCAGATGCGAATATTAAAATAATCTTGAGCCACAGCTTCAACTCGAGCGCTACCGTCAAGTAGTGAAAAAGCAATGAACCGAATTGGCCATTGAATCAGAACCAACAAAAGGCCAAGACTAATCGCCATCAGCAATGCCCTGCCGAGCACCGCTCTCACCTCTTGTTCATCTCCACTACCAGAAGCTTGGGCCGCAAAACCTGTGGTGCCCATCCTTAAGAAACCAAAGCTCCAATAAACAAAAGAAAAAATCAAAGCGCCGAAGGCAATCGCACCTAGATCTTCAATGCTACCCACATTTCCGATCACAGCAGTATCTACCAGACCCAACAAAGGGACTGACGCATTGGCCAAGATTATCGGCCACGCCTTTTGCAAAAGATATCGGTAACTTATGGATTCAGGGATTTGCATCTAATTAAACTGATTTAATTTTGTCCCACTACTGTAGCGAAAGCCCTACCAACATGCGACATTTGAGAATCTCGATTATAGCTATTCACTGATTAACGGTGTAGCTTTATCACCTTTTTATAGAGTGATATATTTTTAATATTGGTATTGCTTTTTTAGGCTATCCCAACGTATTCTGTCCGATAGTAAGGGCTTATAAAGTAGTCCAAAAATTTCAATAGTTAATGCTCAACAGGACGTTTAAAGCCAACGCTAACAATAGTGACAAATTATGTTCTCATCAAAAACTACTGACTTTATTTTTACGTCAGAGACAACACCCGCGGTGTCGACAAATCTTAAGCAAAGCGTTGATATGGTTTTACCACTTGTAGGTATTGCTGACGCGGTCAATGTTACCGACTCTCCAAACTCAAAAACACGATTATCCAGTCTACTTGTTGCTGCCGGCATCAAAGAGCTGGGCTTAGATGTTATTTTACAGCTGACAGGAAGAGACAGGAACAGAATCGCGATAGAATCTGAGATTCTGGGCGCTCTTTCGCTAGGCATTAATAAGGTCCTGTGCTTGACGGGCGACAAACCCAGCGAAGGCGGCCCCCAAGTTGTCAATGAGTTTGATAGTGCCGGAATAATGGGCCTCCTTAATGTAATGTCAAACGGCACGCTGTCAGATGGCACTGAAATCAAAGAGCCCTTGCCTATTTACCCCGGTGCGGCTGATGACCTGTATTTTCAAAAAGAGAATCCTCAAGCCATTGACTTTTTAAAACGAAAAATAAGTAATGGCACTAAATTTATTCAAACTCAATATTGTTTTGACGAAGATATCTGTAAATTCTACTCCGATCTGCTTATTGCAAATGGAAAAACAGATGGCCTAAAGGTGCTTATCGGAATGGGACCGTTAAAGTCAGCGAAGCAGGCTTTATGGATGCGAGAGAATCTGTGGGGGGTTAATATTTCTGACGCGATCATCTCACAATTAGACGCCTCTAAAGATCCTAAGAAAGAAGGCTTAATGATCTGCCAAGAACTCATCAGTAAACTGATTGACCTGCCAGGTATAGACGGCGTACATCTCATGGGTCCAAGCTGCGAAAGCGATGCCGCAGACATCATTAAATTGTTTCGTTAAACAATCTCCTGATTCTTAAATCGTAATCCCTAGCGACTAGGGTAGTGGCTGCGCTGAACTATTTAGTTACAAAGCCTTGTAAAAGGCCTTAGTTAGATTATTGGCTGTCTTGTATAAATTACCAAGGCTGTGCTGCCGATTATTAACAAAAGAAAACCCAAGATTATTGTTCAAATCACCAAAAGTCACCTCACCACCAATACCCGTGTGACCAAACATTCCTGGATTCGTGCCAATGGGGGTCATGGGTGAATTAACCATATAACCTAGCCCAAACTGATAAGGCAGGCCAAACAGGACCGTATCTGGGCCATCAGAGTGGACACTAGTTACGTGCTTTATGGTCTCTGGATTCAACAACTGGTAGCCATTTCGTGATCCACCCGTGGAAAGAATTCCATATAACTTAGCAAGACTTGCGGCAGTGCCGTGCCCGTTTGCTGCAGGAACCTCGGCCAAACGCCATTCGGTGCTATTGACGGGATCATCTCCGTCCAACCCTCGTGCAGTAAACGCAACACTATAATCACCACTTTTAACGGCGCCTTTGACATCACGCATTGATTTAGATAGCAGCATATCAGGGAGATAGGCCATCATTTTTAGGACTGTGAAAGCAGACTCGTTTCTCACCATTACCGTATCTGCGCAGCGAGACAGATCGGAGTCAACGACACCGATTTTGAAATCGAGACCTAAGGGTTTAGCTATTTCTTCACTAAAATAGGTGCCCACCGAACGGCCATCTATTCGGCGAATGACTTCTCCCACTAGCCAACCAAATGTGAGTGCGTGATAACCCTGAGATTCTCCCGGAACTCTAAAAGGAGCCTGTGCTGCCAAAAGATCGGTGAATTTTTGCCAATTTCTCCACTCATCTACAGGCAGCTCTTCTTGAAATCCAAACATTCCTGCTCGATGACATAAAAGATCAATGACCTTTGTATCTTGCTTACCATTACAGCCATATTCAGGCCAATAATAAGAGACCTTCTGATCGATATCTAGCAGGCCTTGCTCAATGAGTCTCGCCGCGCAGGTCGCGACCACACCTTTTGTGACTGAAAAAACATTAACAATGGTATCTTCCTGCCAGAGTTTGCTCCTTGCTTCATCTTGGTAGCCACCCCATAGGTTGATCACCATTTCGCCTTGATGCTCAACGGCTAGCGAAGCCCCTAGTTCATAACCACTATTAATGGATGAGGAAAAGATTTCAGCAACCTTTTCAAAACGAGGGTCACAGTACCCAGATATACCTTCAATATTCATTGATGTCACCCTTGTTGTTTTATTACTCTGAGACGCACCTTATTTCACTATACCAGTAATTAAATTTAATCCACCTCAAACCACCCTACAGGTTTACTCCAAAACGAGGGGAATAATTTGCCCCGGTACTGGAGCGGTAAAAAAATCAGCGGCTTTCCCGCTATTAGCAACTGCTTTCTCCAGCGCTCTGCGCGGTGCTTCAACCGGCTCGTCAGTGAGAATAAACGTGCCCCAGTGCATACCAAATGATCGCGGAGCCTTTAAGTCTAAAGCTACCTGAACAGCTTCAGCTGGATTGACATGCTGGGTTCGCATAAACCATCGAGGCTCATAGGCACCTATAGGGATAAACGCAACATCAGGTACGCCCAGTGTCTCTCGAGTCCTCACGAAATCCTTGGAGTAACCCGTGTCCCCTGCATGGTAGAGCGATAAGCTTGGACTCTTTATAAACCAGCCACCCCACAGACTACTATTGCGATCAGTAATGCCACGACTAGACCAGTGCTGAACAGGCGTAAACGTAAGCTTCGTTTTACCAAGACGAATATTTTGCCACCACCGAAATTGATGCACGTTTTGTAGGCCTTGACCCTCGAGCAATTTTTTATCGCCCTGCGGTACCAAGATCGTCAGCTCAGGGTTAATCTGTTGCAACGCCTTTAGGCTTGGGAGGTCAAGATGATCATAATGATTATGACTTATCACGACCACATCAATCGGCGGAAGATCACCCAGAGGAATAGCAGGTGGAATAAGTCGTTTGGGGCCAGCCCAGGTGGCTGGAGAGGCTCGATTTGAGAAAATTGGATCAGTGATAATTGTCAGCTCACCATTGTTTAACAGATAGGTGGCATGGCCTATCCAGACGGCATAGTTAGTAGAAGAAGGTTTAAGATTACGCCACTCATCAGTTGTCTCTATCTCAACTCTTGGCGGAGAACTCTCCTTGGTCATTCGCCATTGTATAAACTCACTAAACGTCTTCTTAGACGCGGTAGAGTCGTTATTAGTAAATGTTTCAGCTAAGGAACATGACTGTAATGTCAGAGCTAAGAAAAACACCCAAACACTGTGAAGCCATTGATCCAGTTTCAACGAGTTAATACGCAAGTTCACCCTTTATCCCTATTTTTCAATAACACTCTGGGGAAGTGATACGACCTGAATAGCCTTGTTGGACTTATCGCCACCGGTCCATGCAAGTATCACATGATCGTCAAATACCACCATTTGGGGAAGCCCTGCTCGACGAGTAAAGTCAACTCCTGCAACAACAGCCGCAGGTCCAAGCACACCATCCGCATCAGCGTGACGTAGATTCAAGTCTCCTTTGACACCCTCGGAAAAAGTCAGCCAACTTACGATGAAGCCATCATCTTCGGTAGCGGCCAAACCCACCTGCCCGAGTACAGCATCACCACCGCTTATCTCCAAAGCCGGCATAAACGTATCTGAATCTTTTTCAGACAGTGCCAATTTAACCTGACCGTAGCCCTTGCCCTCTGTATACCAAGCCACTGCTGTGTGCGCTGAACTTGCTGCGACCGAAGGTCCATTCACTGGACATCCAGCAATCAGCCACTCATCAGATGCTACTGGCTTTGACTCAGACCAGCGCCCATTGATCAACTGCGAGTAATAGATATCTCTATGTTCGCCCTCAGTGCGATTTCTGAACACTAAAACCGCACCTTCATCGACCTGTGCAATATCAGTCTGACAACAATCGCAGACCAATCCATCAATGATTTGTGGCTCGAAAAGCGCGCCTTCGATGGTTATCTTTGTAGAGCGCAACGTCATGCCACTATCAGATGACATTGGCTCCGCGTCGTGCTTTGAGTGGCCACCGCCAGACATATTACGGCCGTCTAGCCAGACTAAGCCGACGTCTTGGTTGTCTGCAAAGAAGCTAACGAATCCATGCTCGGTTAGGGTTCCGTCCGTGTGAGGTCTGAAAGGGGTATTCCACGTTATCCCGCCATCAGTTGAGAGCCCTACCATGACGTCATAAGCAAAAACACTGGGGTCTGTCATCTCTAGCCAATGGGCCGCCCAGAGCGACTCTGATAACTGCACTACTGAGGGGAAATCGGCACGATTAACCAGCCAGTTACTACCTCTTGCGACCTCGACAGCCTCTGACCATTGCGTTTTATCCCAGCGTGAATACTCTAATGCAACTGAATCTTCGCTGACTTTCATCCAGCTTAAGATTGGCACACCATTATGATCAAGACTCAAATTAGGCGATACGGACCGTGCCCCTGCCGGGGAAGACCAATCTGCAACGACCGTCTGGGATATCTGAGATTGGTCACTGCAACCAACACCCGCAGCGGCAATACACAGTAGCGTCAAAACGCCCAGCAAGCGGCGGCATTTAACGACTGGCATTAGTAATTGACGACTCAAAATGAACATCATTTAGCTAACCCGTTATCAAGATCTACTACCTATTATTCTCTCATTAAAGGACGAGTCAAGCAGGTTGGCCCGCCCTCTCCTTTGCGGCTAATCTCCATGCCGCGATATGTTTTCACAGAACAACCTGCGCGTTCTAGTCCAGCCTTAACACCTGGCAGGTTTTCTAGCATGACGACTGACCTCGGTGCTACAGCAAGAACATTACAACCCATTGGTAGATATTCCTCCTCTGGCACATCGACAAACTCCACACCTCTTGCCTCAAGCCATGAAAGAAAAGTCTTTGGTATAAAGGGTCTGTAAATCAGCGCTAAATTTTGATCAACGGGCGAAATAATTGACATCAAATGCAATACATCGTCAGGATGATCCGGGTCCGGCAAGTCAACTATATGGAGGTCTACCTGGTCTCCCAGAATTGCCTGCAACTGCCTAGCCCCCTCTTTGTTTGTCCTTGGCCCCAACCCTACCGCGGCGTGCTGTTCATCAATCCAAATAAAGTCACCACCCTCAAGGGTGCCGGGAGCCTGAATCTGCCCAGCAACTTTATGACCAAGAGTCTCATAAACAGCAACATTTACACTTGCTTCTGGTGTTCTGCTGGCCCGCCCCATATTACAAAGAATTAATCCTTTAGGGCTAACTAAAACATTATCGCGCGGGTAAATACTATCAATGGTGAGACTTTCATTAGCGGGCAGATCAATCACCTCTGCCCCTGACGCCAATAGATACTCTCTAAATAATGTAAATTCTGTATGAGATTTTTCAAGATCTGGCATAGCGTGAAATCGCAAGGGTTGCCATTCCTGCGCTAATTTCTCTTGGCTAACAAAGGCGTTCTCGGGGTTGCGCACAGCAACCTGAACTAAGTTCGAATATTCGTTAAATTGTGACATTTATTTAGTCTCTGGAGTCTTCTCGAACGAGGGCATAAAAAGGTATGCCAATCATTATCAGCATAAACGAATAAAATACAATCTCTGTGCCCGCCCCCCATATTGCAAAAAATGAGTACAGGAAGGCTGCGCTTGAAAGCACTATCGCACGATTTCTCTCGGGGCTCGCCCTATCTCGCTTGAGAAAATAAAACTCAGCGACGGCTGAAAAAGCATAAGCCATTAACGTAGACAGCGTTGATAGCATCGCCATAAAGGTAAAGGCAGCCACCAAACCTTTGGTGTAGTTTAAGAACAGTAACAGTGACATGAAACCACCCGACACAAGAAAAGAAAAGATCGGCGTACCAGACTGACTCAAGGTTAAAAATTTAACCGGCAGGAGATGATCTTTAGCCGCGGCTAAGGGAACTTGCCCCGCGGTGAGGGTGTTGGCATTTAAACTACCTAATGTTGATATCAGAGCGCCTATGGTAATAACAGCGCCACCAACAGGTCCCATTATCTTCATTGCCGCAACGGCAAAAGGCGCTGTTGATCCGATCAATTCCTCGGCAGGAACGACCAGCGCAATAGCCAAACTAACCAAGAAGTAAATAACCAACACAGTAAAAACCGATGCGATCAAAATGCGTGGAATCATTTTATCTGGCTCAGCCATGTTATCAGCAGGCACGGTGGCAGTCTCAAGGCCCACAAAAGACCACATAACTAAGGTGGTCACTGTTGCCAGTAGCGCTATTGGATGCAACTCAGTAGGATTAATCGGCGGTAGTATTTCGGGTTCCATATTGGCGAAGCCCAAGACTATCATAAATAGAAGAGGTAATATTTTCAATATGGTTGTCACTACCTGAAAGGTCCCACTGCCCTCAACACTGCGTATATTAAGCCCAATAACGGTCCAAATAAGAGCCATAGAAACTAATAGGGATAACACACTCGAGTCAGTGATAACCGGTAGAAATACGCCTAAGTAACCGACAAAGGCAATAGCGATACCTGAGGCGGCAGAGATACACGCAATCCAGTATGTCCATGCGACCAAGAAAGCAGCGAAATCGCCCAAACCTGCCTGCACATAAGCGTATGGACCGCCAATTTTTGGTATCCGTCTAGCCAGGCGTGATAAAGACAACACCACTAACAAGGTACCAGCGCCGGCCACTAACCAACCGGCAAGGCCCAACATGCCATAGGGAGCAAGCAGGGTCGGCATCATGAAAATACCAGAACCAATAGCGCAGCCTACGGCGATTGAGCATCCGCGCCAGAAGCCTATTTCGCTACCCGATGCCTTTTTCCCCGCTGTTTGCATGGTTGTGGTCTCTTGTTTTTAGCTTACCGTAACAGGGGTGAAAAATAATACAAGCATGGCTGAAGAGCGCTGCGCCTAAATCGATATATGTATCTATACCCTATAACTCAAATAGATCCAGCCTATTCGACATAAAACCCAATAACTCTACTCAGATACCAAATAAATCATTTTATATGTATATTAATGTGGGGTTTTGGTCTATGTTAACCTGTAATGGTAATGCCAATATGGCATTGTACGGATTAATCATGGATTCTAAGGTGTCCATAACTTGACTCAATAGACACAAGTAGCTCGCACGCTAATGATTGAAATTTATTCATTCTTTAGTTAAAGTCTGATGTAAGCCAAGAATTTCGTGGGTTGCGGTCCGATTTTCTTTTAAAAAAAGTTGAATTGGATGTTCAACCTCAAGTTATAAAGTTATACACCTAAATAAAGTAAAAATAGTACCGAGATATTAATATAAAAACTACAGGGGTTTATTATGCGTAAACAATCATTTAGTAAAATCATCAGTAGCATGGCAATTGGTATTGCCGTCGCCTCTAGCGGCGCTTATTCCGCAGAGCTAGAAGAGATCATTGTTACCGCGCAAAAGCGTGCAGAAAGTCTTCAGGATGTCCCAATTTCAATGTCAGCCCTCGACGGCAGTAAAATCGAAGAAGCTGGAATACACAGCTTCCAAGAATTAACTGGCTATGTCCCTAACCTCTCGATTACTGAGAATGCAGTAAATACTATTATTGGCATGCGTGGTGTTGGCATTGGTGCCAACCAATCATTTGAGCAATCGGTAGGGATCTACGTTGACGGCATCCACTATGGAAAGAGCCGTCAAGTTAGGACTGGATTGTTTGATTTACAGCAAGTTGAGGTCCTCAGGGGCCCGCAGGGCATTCTGTTTGGTAAGAATACTCTTGCAGGGGCGATCAACATTACTTCAGCCACACCTCAGATTGGCCAAGAAGCCGGTGGCAAAATCGCAGTAACCAAAGAGTCGTTTGGCGGCCAAACCATTGAAGGTCATCTGACCGGCTCTTTATCCGACACTTTGGCGGTACGATTTGCCTACAAAGACCGTCAGGGTGATGGCCATTTGGATAATACATATCCAGATACTGAAGTTTCAAAAATGCCCACCGTTGATGAGTCAATGTGGCGCGCCACTGTATTATGGGAGCCATCAGATACAGTGACCGTCAAAGTCAAGCATTCTGAAAGTGAATACATTCGCTTGGGTGCGAACGCTCTGGTAACGCAATTTGATCCTTTGCCCAATATTCCGTTATCGAATGCTCTGATGTACGGAACCATGGGGGCCGTTCACCCAAGCTACCGGGCCTATGTAAATTCTGGCCCCAGAGATGCTTATCGAGATACCCGATCATTTGGTGGTTGTGCTCTTGAGAGCTATATGGGTATGAGCTCAGCGATCTGTGAGAGTGGTGGCGAGAGGCCTGAGGGAACAGATACAGATACAGCTGACACCTCTTTGAGTTTTGAAATGGAACTGCCTAGTGGTCACACATTGACTGCTGTTGCTGGCAGAGGCACATACAAATATCAAGATGGTATAGATGCTGACTTCTTACCTCTGCAGTTTATTGGTCGATCTGATATTTCTGACTATGACCACAACAGCCAAGAGTTACGCATCAGCTCTCCCGCTGATGGCAAGTTCTCATGGGTGGCAGGTGTCTACTTAGACAAGCAGGTACAAGAAATTGACCGTCTAGTAGCGGTGGACGGGACCTTCGGTATTCCAGGGACAATGCCTTATATCCTGGCATCGGCGGCTGGTTTAGGGCTAGATACTTTCTTGGCCTTGTCGCGAGCACAGGTAGCGGGCATTAATGCAACTACCATAGTTGATACCCCATATGGTCCTTTGAGCCTAACCGACTTATATAACGCTACCGGAGGTGCCCTGGACTATCGAGTTCCTTACGGCGTTGAAGGCTACACCAAGTTTAAGCACTACGGGCGCATATCTAACTGGAAGCAGGATACTAGTTCTCGAGCAGTATTCTTCCAAGGTTCTCTAGATTTAAGTGATTCCCTATCTCTGACAGCTGGTGTGCGATACACCGAGGAAGACAAGCGAGCCCATGCTGATATGTATCAGACTACTAACTCAACCGGTCTAACAAACCCTAACCCCAACCCATTTTTAGCCGCAATAGGTGGGTCGTTTTTTGATTCCTTCGACCATAACTTTGACGAGGACCGCTCAACGAATCAGTTGATGCCTGCCGCGAGCTTGCAATGGACCCGATCTGAAGACAGCAAGTTCTACATCAGTTATTCAGAGGGCTTTAAAAGCGGTGGTTTTAACGCGGTAGATTCCCAAGCTCCGGCCTTCACTGCAGCTGGACCACAGCCAACTATTCCGGGACCTGGCTTTGAATACGATGATGAGAGTGCATCATCGATCGAGATCGGTGGAAAGCACACCTTGCTAGACGGTTCTATGCAAGTAAACTGGGCCTACTATAACAGTGAGTATAAAGATCAACAGGTGTCCACCTTTGTTGGGCTAGGCTTCGTTGTTACCAATGCCGCCACTACCGATGTCCAAGGGTTAGAAGTTGATATGACCTGGCAAGCGACCGATAATTTGAGACTTGGTGCGAACTTTGCGCTCAACGATGGCTCATACGGATCGTTCCCTGGTGCTGGCTGCACCGCAGTACAGGCTTCTGCCCTACTCGGCCTTGGGACATTAACAGTTAATTCGCCGGTAACCTCTATTGATGGTTGTTCAGCGCAGTTTAGAGGCGACGGACAGCAAGCAGGCATAGGCCAAGATCTCGCAGGGGGTCAAGTAGGTACCGACTTCAACGGATCAGTCTTTGTGGATTACATGAAACCATTGGATTCTGGTGTTGTCTGGTTCGCAAGCGTCGACATGAACTTTACCGATGGCTTTTTCACTACTGGGGATCGTGACCCAATTGACTACCATGAAGGTTATCAGATGTTCAATATCCGAACAGGATTGCGGGCTAATAACTGGACTATTATGGCCTATGGTAAAAATATCACAGACAAAGAAACCTATACTGGTGCCTATGATATTCCTTTAGCTGCCGGCGCTCATGGTCAATACACAAGCCCTGGTTCGGTATGGGGCGCTCGACTTAGCTTCAACTTCTAATATTTTTAGAAGGGTAATAATAAAAGGACGGGTAATTCCCGTCCTTTTTTTTGTCTCGCCTTTTTGTACATCTAACTGGGCAACACATGGTGTCCGATTTTGTGACTAGCCTGTCATGTTAAGACAGTGCTATAGCCCCTGTCTGGGTTATCATGCAGGCTGCCATCTTCCAGCGATAAATTGATAAGCTATGACCCAAACAGCTAACAACTCAAAAACTATTTTCCGCGGTATTTTGGCGATAGCGGGATTGATATTAGTTCTAGAGGGTTCAAACACCGAAATTCGACACCTCGATTATCCGTTAGATACGCTCGTTTTGGTCAACCAAAAACCGGTGGCAAGGCCAGTATTAACCGTTGCTCGTCAACGCTCTAGCACTCTAATGGCCGGCATACAACAGCAGGACCAAGAGCCATTGCTAGTGCAGCGGCTGATCGATGACGAGCTGATTTTACAACGTGCTGAAAGCCTTGGTGTGTTGGAGGCTGATCCTGGGATTCGTAAACTTCTGGCCCGTTCGGCGATTAATACAATCAACGCTAAATCTCGGTCTTTACCCATCACTGAACCCCAATTGAGAGACTTCTACAATAACCATCAAGCGGTCTTCCAAAAGCCGGCTAGATTTGCCGTTAAGGTCGCTAGATTTTTAACGTTTGAAAATGCTATGGCCGCTCGACGTGAAATTTTAGCTGGCTCTAGTCTGTTAGAGGCTGCACCTTTAGCAGACGGTACAGTGCTGATTGAAATACCTACATCACTGCTTCCTGCTCATATGCTGAGACGCTACCTTGGCACTGGCTTGACCGATGTTATCTTGCAGTTAAATCAGGAACAGCTGTCTCAGCCAATTGCCCAAGACGGTGGGCTCTATCTTTTACATCTATTAGATCAACAAACAAGTCAGGTCATTCCGTTTCAACAAGCGCGCTCTGACGTCATCAGCGAATTTAAATCCAGAGACCGACAAAACGCCCTGGCCGAGGCTTTAGCTGAGTACAAAGAAAGAGCAGATATTCAGTTCAATTCGTCATTGCTTGAACAATTGGCGAGGGATGGATGAAAGTAGATGGCAATATTGTCTAAACAGACCGCTAAGCAACAATCGTTAACACTATTACTCGTTGGTGCAGCCGTTGGCATCCTAATGGCTGTGAGTGGCCCTTATAGGTCGTTAACCCAAGATAATGCTGTGGTGGCTTGGGTTAATGGCACTGCAATAGAAAAGATTCAGTACATTCAGGCTCTCGAACTATTGAGTCTAGAAAGACGCAGTCCTATTAATGATCAGGATAGAAGACTGATATTGAATCGATTAATCGAAGAGGAGTTATTAGTCCAAAAAGCCATCCAAGATGGCGCCCTGCGGAACGATCTTGATGTCCGTCAGCGCACATTACAAACCATGCTGGATAGCATCCAAAGTGAATCCATAGCTCGTCATGGGGATGATAGTGAATCTAGTTACAGCGCAGTGGCAGACTATGTCGAACAGCTTCGAGACGACGCCGCTATAACTTGGATTGTAGAGCCCTCTACAGAAACGCCTGTCACTAAACAGGTTGCACAATAATGAGAAAGTTAACCCAGATTATTATTAGCCTACTGCTATTAATCGGCTTAATGGTGAGCTCACTAGAGTCTCAGGCCCATAATCGCAGCCAATCTTTTTCTGACTGGGCAATAACCAACGATCGCACTGAAGCGGTATTTACCACAAAATCCAGAGAGATCACACGTCTTCAAACGCTGACAAATCAGCCCCTAGATGCCCTATTCTCCAACCACTTGGTCGACACGGTTAGCGTGTTTCAGGGCGATCTGCCCTGTTCAAACTCTGATTCAGCCAAGTCACTGCCGTCAGCGCTGGGGTATGTTCGTGTCAGCTTAGATTTTGATTGTGACCCCTCCTTGGGCGATATTAGCATTAACATTAACAGTTTTTTTAGTGCCGCTAGCTCCCATGTACATTATGCAAACGTTGCTTTCGATGGACAGCAATCCCGCCAGTATCTATTTACCGATAAGCAACGACAGCATGAGATTAGTCTCTTAGTAACATCTAGCAACCGTTGGTTTGACAGTGTCCGTCAATTCATCAGTCTTGGCGTCGACCATATCTTCGGTGGTCTTGACCATATCGCCTTTTTGGCGGCTCTTATATTGTTACTGCGCAGATTTAAGGACTTAGTCTGGATAATCACAGGCTTTACCTTAGGGCATAGTGTCACTCTAGCCTTAACCGTCATGGGCTGGGTCATGCCAGATCTCCCCGTGGTCGAAGCAACTATTGGATTTACTATCGCCCTTGTTGCCGCCGAAAATATCGGCACTCTCACTGGCTATCATCGTTATATTGCCTATTTTTTGGCTTCTGGATTAGCTTTAATGGGACTTCTAAACCTAATATTTGGAGTTGGCCTAACGATACTTAGTATCCTTGGTTTAATACTACTCACGTTCGCCTATTTACCCCTTTCAGATACGAAAGCGACGGCCAATCTTAGACCGCTAATCACCATAGGGTTTGGATTGATTCATGGGTTTGGTTTCGCCAGTGCACTGACCGAAATTGGGTTACCTGATGCTCAACTATGGCCTTCGCTATTGGGTTTTAACATTGGTATTGAATTAGGTCAGTTATTCATCGTCGCAAGCCTATGGCTAGTGATGAAACAATTGCGCCGAGTGACACCTATAATACAGCCGAGATTGGCAATAGATTTATGCTCAGCATTACTCTGTGGCTTAGGTTTTTACTGGTTTGTTGGGCGAAGTTATGGAATTATCTAATAAAAATGGGGTTAAAAATGGTTAAAAAGTTTGCTATTGCTGTGGCTGTTCTGGGAATTGTTGTCGCCCTTATATTGACTAACCATGCTCCGGAGCCTGTCTATCGGCTTTTTCCTGGCTACTTCGAAGATCCCAACCTCGCGTGGGAAACCTCCCCCTTATCGCCAGAAACGATCACCAAAGAACGACTACCAAAAGTGGTGATAGAGGCTCGCACTAACAGTAGAATCAATGAAACCAGGCCGGACAAACAGATACTTTTTGGTGACACCCATGTGCACACCACCAATTCTGCCGATGCCTTTATGTACAGCCTGCCAATGATGCACGGTGCTTCGGGGGCCTATCCACCGGCATTTGCTTGTGACTACGCGCGATTCGTCTCACAGTTAGACTTTTATTTCCTAACTGATCATGCCGAGAGTTTCACTTTGAGTCAGTGGCGTGACGGCATGGATTCAGTCCGGCAATGTAACCGTACCGCAGGCGACCCAATGAACCCAGATATCGTCGCCTTTCTCGGGTGGGAATGGACTCAGGTAGGCACCGTCGCTGAAAATCATTATGGCCACCACAACGTGCTGTTTAAAGATGATGACCCAGACAAATTACCCAGCCATCCTATCGCGTCAGTGGGTGTTGGCGTAGCCACTATTGCAACACGCTCAAACGATGGTAAGCAATCAGCCATTTTAGGTGTCCTAGACCCACGGCATAAGGACTATTACGCCTCTTACAACACTTGGGTCGAAAATATGGCAGGAACACCCGTCTGTGACCCATCTCTTCCCAGCCCTTCACTCCCAGCGAACTGCTATGAAAGTGTCGCTACGCCGGGGGAGTTATTTAAAAAACTTGATGAATGGGGCTTTGATAACATTGTTGTCCCCCATGGTACCAGCTGGGGCTTTTACACCCCCCCTAATGCCAACTGGACTCATCAACTGACCAAAGCAGACAGTGACACCGACAAAACACGTCTAATCGAAGTCTATTCTGGCCACGGTAACTCGGAAGTGTTCAGAGATTTCACTGTACGTACCCGCAGCGACAAAGGTCAATGGGTCTGTCCAGCGCCGCAAACCAATTATCTCCCCGCCTGCTGGCAAGCTGGTGAGATTATTGCTGATCGCTGCTTAGCAGAGGGCATTGATCCTGATGAATGTAATACCCGCGCAGCAGAGGCTCGGCACAACTTCGTCCAAGTAGATACCATTTATGGCTTTATGACCGTACCAGGTAGCACCCCAAAAGAATGGCTTGATGCTGGACAAGCAAGGGATGTTTTCCTGCCTGCGTTTAATTACAAACCTCGCAAATCAGTACAGTATGGCCTCGCCCTGCAAAACCTTGAAGATCCAGAAAATCCCTTGCGCTATCGGTGGGGCTTTATTGGTTCAACAGATACCCATTCAGCCAGAGCAGGTCACGGTTTTAAACAACTCGACAGAGTTAACACTACCGATTCAACGGGTGTTCGAGACAGCTTCTGGGAATCTATTTTTGCCAGTACCGCCGTGGTATCAAAGACAGCACCTAGATCATTGACTGCTGATCAAATCGATCCGGTTAGCGCCAAAATTTTTGCCTCCGAATTTGAGCGTACCAACTCTTTTTTAAATGCCGGCGGTATAGCCGCAGTGCATGCTCAAGGCCGAGACCGAGACGCTATTTGGGATGCCATGAAACGCCGCGAGGTCTACGGAACCAGTGGACATCGTATGCTTCTATGGTTTGACCTTGTTAATGCTAAAGGCGACAACCTGTCGTTGCCGATGGGAAGCGATGTCAATATGGATAGCAACCCGCGGTTCAGCGCTAAGGTTATTGGTTCGTTTAAGCAGTTACCCGGATGTCCGGATTATGTCGTAAAAACTCTTGAGCAAAAGCGTTTGCAAAAACTGTCTCTTGGTGAGTGCTATCACCCCTCAGATGAACGCTACCTTATCGATCGTATTGAGGTGATCAAGATACGACCTCAGTCCTATGTTGGCGAAGAAGTTCCACCCCTGATCGAAGATCCCTGGCGGACGTTTGAATGTCTGCCCTCTGTTGAAGGTTGCACTATCGAATTTAAAGACCCTGACTTTGTCGCCGATGGCCGTGATGCTCTGTACTATATTCGCGCGCATGAACAAGCTATCCCAACGATTAATGGCGGTAATCTGCGGACCGACTTTGATGGTCAAGGCAACGCTATTAATACAGGCCCCTGCTTCGGCGATTACCGAACTGCTGAAAAAGACGACTGCCAAAAGCCACTCAGCCAACAAGCCTGGTCTTCGCCGATTTTTGTGAACTTTAAACAATAATAAGACTGAATATTTAAATATTAGGGGAGTACATTATGGGTAATAGAACCGCACTAGTCACAGGGGCATCCGACGGTATTGGTTTAGAATTTAGCGACATTCTCGCCGCTCGTGGTTACGACTTAGTTTTAGTCGCGCGACGTGAAGATAAGCTTAATGAAGTCAGCGCGAAACTCAGTCAAAAGTACGGTATTAACTGTACCGTTATGGCCGCTGATTTATCTGAACCACAAGCAGCTCAAATACTGTTTCAACGCACCTGTGGACAAAATCTGCAGATTGACTTTTTGGTCAACAATGCTGGTCTTTTACATAATGGATTTTTCACTGAATTAGGCCTTGCTGAACAAGAGCGGATGATTACGGTCAATGTGCTCGCCTTAACGTCATTGAGCCATTTATATGCCAATGATATGGCCACTAGGGAAAAGGGTTATATCCTTAATTTAGCATCACTGGCCGCTTGGATGGCGATCCCCAATCAGAATGTCTACGCAGCCACCAAAGCCTATGTCTTATCATTCACTCAAGCTCTTGCGGATGAAATGAAGGCTGCCAATAACGGAGTTGTGGTGTCCGCGCTATGTCCGGGCTACACCGCGACCAAAATGATGGATAATCCAGATCAAGGTGCCAAACTGCGAATCGCGCCGAATATGATGATGTCGGCTAAAGAGGTCGCTGAATTGGGTATTAAGGGCTGTCTAGCAGGTAAGAGTGCCATCGTGCCAGGTGCTGCTAACAAAATTACCGCCGCTATTACTCGCCTTTTTTCCAAAACGCTATTGACCAAACTGGTCGGCAGCTTTTACAGAAACAATATGGACTAAAATAATAAATATTAGCTTAATCAATCAGAGAAACACTTATGAGCGAGCAAACGATTAAAAAAGTACTTATCACCGGTGCCAATGGTTTTATTGGCAATACACTGATGCGTTATTACAAGCACAACAATCAACCCGTCGTTGGTGTAGATCTGGTTGGCAATGGCACTGACATTGTTCAAGGTGATATTGCCGAACCCGATACCATCGCAAATTTACTAGAGGAGTGCGACGTCATCGTCCACACCGCGGCATTAGTATCAAATGCAATGGAAGACAGTGATATGTGGCGAGTCAATGTATTGGCGACTCGAAACTTAATCTCTGCAGCAAAAAAGCATAAAGTCCGCCGTTTTGTACAGATATCTTCAATCGTTGCCTATGGTAACTCTGCAGAAGGAGAGCTTGACGAGGATCATCCGGTGCATGCCGATGGCGGCAGTTATGTCTTGACCAAACTGGCCTCGGAACATGCAGTACTTGCAGCTCAAGCAAACAGTGATATCGAAGTCGTCATCGTGCGTCCTGGCGACGCCTATGGGCCCGGCAGTCGTCCTTGGATCATCGCCCCACTTGAGGCTATTGCTAAAAATCAATTTATGCTTCCCGCCAAAGGGGAAGGCTTCTTTAGGCCAATTTATATTGATGATTTGGTCAGAGGCATAGCACTTGCAGCACATCATCCGGATGCGGCCGGTGAGATATTTAACTTATCTTGCGAGGGCTACATGAGCACTAAAGACTATTTTGCTCCACACTATGAGTGGTTAGGCAAAAAAGGCCCAATGCTTGTGTCAACAAAGCTTGCGCTTAGAGTTTCAGCCATCGCCTCAAAGATTGCCGATCTTATGGGAAACCTCAATGAGGCCTCGCCGGCAACAGTGGTACAATTAGCCACCAAGAGCTGGTTCTCGATTAAAAAAGCAGAGCGAATTCTTGGTTGGACGCCTGAAGTTACTTTTGATGAAGGCATGAAGCGCTCCAAGCAATGGGCATCAGATAATGGTCTTTTAGGTAAATGATGGGCATTATTTAAGTCCAGCTATCAATGACGGGGTCGTCGCTATGTCCAGATTATTAGTACCGCTACTCTTCCTCATCCTCAGCCAAGTCGGCTGTAATGTTAAACCTAAGGTAGAGGCAACAACAGCCGCACCCATAGATCAAAACGCTATTCTAATGGCTCAAGCACAGGCCATACATGCCTCTGCATTGACCTTAGACGCACACGCGGATATCGAAATACCCGGCAAGCCTTCCATGTATGTCGGTTCTGATGGCCTGTCTAAAGTAGCGCCAACGAAAATGCGTGCTGGCGGACTGGATGCAGTGGTAATGTCTTTAGCCGTTGGCCCTATGCCCAGAAATGCAGAGGGTTATGCCGCGGCCAAAGCCTTGGCGCAAACCAAACTCGTAGCAGTGACCGCCCTGGCTGCGAACCCAAACAATAATGCGACAATCACAAAAAGTACAGACGAGCTTACTGCAGCCCACGCAGAGGGTAAATCAGCTCTGATTCTTGGCTTTCAAAATGCATTAATCTTGGGTACCGACGTGACCGGTATCGATCGCTTATACGACGTTGGGGTCAGGGTCTTTGCCCTCACGCACATGGGTCACAACGACTTTGCGGACTCATCACGCACGCTATTTGATGGTGATACAGGTACCCGTGAGCCCGACGCAGAACATGGCGGCTTATCCGCTTTAGGGAAAGCGGCTGTGGTAAAAATCAATGCCCTTGGAGGCATTATGGACATCTCGCAGCTATCCAGCCAGGCGGCATTACAAGCAATTGACCTATCTGCCGCACCGGTCATTGCTAGCCATTCGAACGTGCGTGCACTGACTAGTGTTAGCCGTAATCTCTCTGACCGAGAAATAGATCGGATTGGTGAGACCGGCGGTGTCATTCATATAGCCCCCTTTCGCGGCTACCTGTTTGACTCTTCAGCCCCAAACATGGACAAAAATATCCGTGCCGTTCGCAAAGAGTCCGGCATAGAAGAAGACTATTTATATCCCTTTGAGCTGTATTGGGAAATTGATGATCTAGCCCTAAAGAGAGATTTCTTAACCCGCACCAGCGCCCTGCTCGGCCCCATCGGTTTAGACGAAATGCTCGATCATGTTGACTACATCGTTGAGCGCATTGGTGTTGATCACGTTGGTATTGGCACCGACTTTAATCATGGTAGTGGCATTATTGGCTTTGATGACGCCAGTGAGGCACTAAACGTTACCCTAGCGCTACTAAAACGCGGCTACAGCAAAGACGATATTATCAAAATTTGGGGCGGCAATTTTATTCGCGTGTGGCGCGCCGCAGAAAAAGCCAGTGACGCTAGGGTTTTGAAGCCTCAGGAGTAAGTTCGATTCGATAAGAGCCGGCAGTGCGCCCTGTCCAGTGCTTAAAGCTGCGGTAGAATGAACCCGCCTCTGCATAGCCAAGTTGATAGGCAATTGAGTCGAATGAAAGGTCAGTATTTTTCAGATAGTAAAGTGCCAACTCTAATCGTAATTCGTTGAGTGAACCTTTGTAGCGCGTCCCCTCCTCGTCCAGCTTTCTTTGCAGAGTTCGGCTACTCATGCCAAGCATATCGGCAATCATCTGACTGGGCGGGGCTTGCTGTTTTAGTACCAAACGCAATAAGTTCTTAACTTGATCAGCCACCAATTGTTTCTTATCCAAACCGGCTAAGATGGTGGTGGCATGATCCAATAACATTTGTAGTAGCTGTTTATTAGCCTGCGGGGAAACATCATCTAGCGGACTCTCAAAAAACCGGAATCCACTCGATGGCTGAAATAGTGACCACACTGTCAGACTTTGACAGCGACTATTCTGACGTCACAGGTTAATATCAACCAAACGAGTATACCTTAGGAGTTGAGGATTTCGTTGTCATAGACGCTATACTTGCCGGACATTTAGCGGTCAACGTCAGTTATCGTAAATTAGAGTTATAAAGGGTGATAAATATGCGGTTATGGAATGGCTGGGGTAATGAGAATAGTGATTTAACCATGGAGTTGAACAACGGCTTAAGTATGCTGTTGCAGGCACTGGTTGGTCCTGGCACTCCACTCCCCCAAGCGACATTGAATGAGGTTATCGCAAAGGTCCCACCAACAAGGCTAGATGATCATCCTCTGATTAATAGCGCGGCTGAGATTCGCGTGCGGCATGCCCGCGGTCAAAGCCTACCTGACTGGTTGGATATGCACAGTGGTGATGTCAGCACCTTTCCTGACGGTGTTGCAATGCCAGAATCATCCGAGCAAGTGCGTGAGCTGCTGGATCATGCTAAAGCCAATGATATTGTTGTAATACCCTATGGCGGCGGCACCTCAGTCGTTGGGCACATCAACCCTGAGGAAAGTGATAGACCCGTACTAACCATCGACATGGGCAACATGAACCAATTGCTTAATATTGACACCGAGAGTCAGTTAGCTACTTTTGGCGCTGGCATCGCAGGCCCCGCAGTAGAGGAAGCCCTGAAAAAACAGGGCTTCACCCTCGGTCATTTTCCCCAGTCATGGGAGCTCTCGACGCTGGGTGGCTGGGTCGCCAGTCGCTCGAGTGGTCAACAGTCAATACACTATGGCCGAATAGAGAATCTGTTCGCTGGCGGCAGTATTGAGACTCTCGCTGGCACCTTGGATATACCGACAATTCCAGCCTCCTCGGCAGGGCCCGATGTTCGAGAGATGATCCTCGGTTCTGAAGGACGTATGGGTATTATCACTGAGGTAACAGTGCGTATAACGCCTCTACCTGAAAAAGAGTTGTTTCAGGTGGTCTTTTTCCCCTCATGGGAAATTGGCATTACCGTAGCCAGAGAATTAATCCAGCAACGAGTAGCATTGTCGATGGTGCGACTCAGTAACCCACTTGAAACTACTAGCCTTCTTTATATGGGCGCCGGTGAAGATAGTAGCGGTGTCGTTGCTTTAGAACAGGCACTTGCTGAAAAAGGCATTGGCTCCGGTAAAGTCATGATGACCCTTGGTGTCACTGGGTCTGCCCGGCACTGTGAAGCAGCCCATCAACTTGCCCTAGATCATTGCTCTAACCACGGTGGTGTGGCCGACCAATTAGGACTTGGTGATAACTGGGCCCATGGCCGATTTCGTGCACCCTACCTACGTGATCCGTTGGGTGCTGCTGGTTACGCCGCAGATACTATGGAAACCGCAGTAGACTGGTCAAAAGTGCCGCAGGCCGCAGAAAATATAGAGCAAGCCATTCGCACAGCGCTGGCCGATGAAGGTGAGCAGGTTCATGCCTATACCCATCTATCTCACGTCTATGGTCAGGGCTCGAGTATTTATACCACCTATCTATTCCGTCTCGGCGACAGCTATCAACAAGGTATGGATCGCTGGGTCAAACTTAAGAAAGCGGGTGCTGATCAAATCGTTGGCCATGGCGGCACTATTAGTCATCAGCACGGAGTAGGTAGAGACCATAGAAACTATTTGAGCGCTGAAAAAGGACAACTTGGAATCGCCGCAATTAACAACCTGTGTGAATTATTTGACCCAAATGGTCAAATGAATCCGGGCAAGCTACTTCCAGATAGTGAGCACTAAATACCATGAAGGGATTCACTGATCGCCAGCAATTATTGGCAAAAATGCGCAATGGCGAGTCTCTCGACTGGGATATTATTGTTGTCGGTGGCGGCATTACCGGTGCTGGTGTGCTCCGTGAGGCTAGGCGTCGCGGATACCGAGTTTTATTATTGGAACAGCAAGATTTCTCTTGGGGCACCTCCAGTCGCTCATCAAAAATGGTGCATGGTGGTTTGCGCTACCTGGCTGCTGGCGATGTAAAGCTAACAAAGGAGTCTGTGGTAGAGCGAGAGCGATTATTAACAGAGGCACCCGGATTAGTCGATCGAATCGCCTTTTATTTTACCTTCCGCAAAGGCTTATTTCCTGGCCGCTTGGCCATGACAGTCATTCTTGCTATCTATGATTTTCTTGCTGGCATAAAGGACCACCGATACTGCAACAACGACCAACTCATAAACCGATTTCCAGGGCTCGACAAGACGAACCTTAAAGGTGCCAGTTACTATACCGATGCCATGGTGGATGATTCACGCCTAGTCATGCGGGTATTACAAGATAGTATTGATGATGGGGGCCATGCACTAAATTACACAAAAGTTACGGGTCTATTGTTTGAAAACGAAAAGGTCTGTGGCGTCAGCGTCGAAGATACCGATACAGCCACTGTAATCGAGTTAAGAGCCTCCGCGGTGATCAATGCGACAGGTGCATGGGCTGATCGTTTACGAAATGAGGTCAATAGCGAAAAACGCATTCGACCGCTGCGGGGCAGCCATATAATTATCCCAAAGTCTTTATATCCTATGTCCGATGTAATGACTTTCTTACATCAAGATGACAAACGGGGTGTTTATGCCTATCCCTGGGAAGGAACCACCGTTTTAGGGACCACTGACCTAGATCATGCTGAAGATTTAGATATTGAGGCGAGTATTTCTAATCAAGAAACCGATTATCTGCTCAATGCGTTTAATCACCAGTTTCCTCACCACAAACTTACCCGCGCGGACGTCTTGTCCACCTGGGCCGGAGTGCGACCTGTTATTGCCGCTGAGCGAGGAAAGAATCCCTCTAAAGAGCGGCGTGATCACGCCGTATGGTCCGATAATGGACTCATTACCGTTAGTGGAGGCAAACTTACCACCTTTAGGTTAATTGCTCTAGATGCTTTGGCTGCAGCAGCAGATAGCCTGCCAAAATCTTCTTTAGTCGGTGATGAGCCTATGTTTGTTAAGCCGGATATTAGAGCCAACGAGCTTCTACCCAACAACCCTCAGTGGGCACAGCGTCTTCTGGGTCGTTATGGACAAAAAGCGCAAACATTACTTGAGGAAAGTGGTACAAATGAACATATCAGCCTCGGTGAGACAGAGTTTTGTTTGGCCGAGTGCCGCTGGGCTGTTAAGTATGAGGCCGTAAAACACCTCGACGATCTACTTCTTAGAAGAACTAGGCTCGGCATGTGCTTACCCAATGGTGGTGACGCATTGTACCCAGCGTTAAAAGACATTTTCTCCACCGAACGCAATTGGGATAATGTCCGCTGGGAAGAAGAACTCAGTCGCTATAAGGCTATTTGGCAAGGATATTACAGCCTGCCTGACAACCCTTGAATAAGAGGTCGCTATGGAAAATCCACAATACTTTTTAAGCATTGATAACGGCACCCAAAGTGTCCGCGCCATGGTTTTTGATAGCAACGGTCAACTGATCGCCAAGAGTAAAATCGAGATAGAGCCTTATTTTTCGGATCAAGCTGGTTGGGCAGAACAGCATGCAGACTACTTCTGGAATGCACTTTGTGAGGCATGTCATGCACTTTGGCCCCAATTGCCTGTTCCCAAAGACTCAATTACAGCAGTATCAGTCACAACCCAAAGAGCTACCGTTGTTCCGATGGATAGTGACAATCAACCATTACGCTCAGCTATAAGCTGGTTAGATCAGCGCCAAGTTGATACTAAACCAACATTAGGCACGCTAGAGTCGATACTGATGAGCTTGGTCCGTGCAAAATCCTTTGTCGACCTAATGCACAGTCAAGCCGAGGCAAACTGGATTGAGCAGAATCAACCAGAACTGTGGCAACAAGTTCATAAGTTTCTATTACTCTCGGGCTTCCACACCTACAAATTAACAGGTCAGTACACTGATGCTGTTGCTAGCACTGTGGGCTTTTTACCCTTTGACTACAAAAAACTGAAATGGGCTGAAGATAAAGACTGGACCTGGCGAGCCCTGCCGATTACTCGCGACATGTTGCCCGAATTATTACCTGCCGGTGCTACCCTTGGGAAGGTCACATCAGGAGCTGCCAAGCAAACAGGTATTCCCAAAGGACTACCACTCATTGCGAGCGGATCAGATAAAGCCTGTGAGGTCTTGGGTACTGGTTGTATCGATTCTCAGACGGGTAGCCTTAGTTATGGCAGTTTAGCCACGCTGAATATAGCAACCGATAAATATCTTGAAGCTATCCCCTTCCATCCGGCCTACCCTGGCGTAATCCCCAACACGTTCAATGTTGAAATGATGGTACAACGAGGCTATTGGATGGTCAGTTGGTTTAAAAAAGAATTTGGCCTGAGAGAAGAGCAGCTAGCGGCAAATCAGGGTGTATCTCCAGAATCACTATTCGATGATTTACTTGCCAGTGTGCCTGCAGGTTGCCAAGGCCTTATGCTACAACCGTATTGGTCGCCGTCTAATGGCGATGGCCCGGAAACACGAGGTGCGATTATTGGCTTCAATGAGGAACACACCAGAGCCCATTTATATCGCGCCATGATCGAAGGTCTTACCTATGCTCTTCGCGAAGGCAAAGAACTTCTAGAAAAACGCAGTAAAAAACCAATAACCAGACTAGTGGTTTCAGGTGGAGGTTCGCAAAGTGATCAGGTGATGCAGATCACCGCTGATATCTTTGGTATGACCGTTTATCGTCCACACACTTTTGAGACATCGTCCTTAGGTGCCGCCATTGCCAGCGCCGTAGGTATGGGCGTATACCCCGATTTTTCCACTGCAGTGACTAAGATGACTCATGATGGTGATTTATTCGAGCCTAATGCAATGAATAAGGCGATCTACGATGATTTATATCATGGTGTATATAAAAAGATGTATGGGCAGTTAAAACCCAGTTACGAGGCGATACGATCTATTACTAGTAGGTTAGGTTAAAGCGATATTATCGTGAAAGGAGTTTCTCTTTCCAGCCGCGCAATTTTTTATACCTAAACACCATAAGCGCAGCGTAAATGGCAAAATAAATCAACGGTTCAATAATCTCAGATTTAACCGACCAGTAGAAATGAATCACCACCAACAGCGCGATGAGATAAGTAAAGTTATGCAGCGTTTGCCACTTGCCTTTCATCTTCCTGCGTAGTTTGGTAATGGACGTGATGGCTAGCGCCATGAGAAGCATAAATGCTGACATGCCGACAGTGATGTAGGGTCGTTCAAACACTTCCTCAATAAACAATCTCACATCAAATTGGACTTCGAAAAACAAGAAGTTGAGCATATGACACAGCGCGTAAGTAAAGGCATAGAGACCTATCATCCTTCTAAAATGCATGAGAAAGGTTAATTTAAATCGTTTGGCGATAGGCGAGATTAACAAGCTGATCAAAAGTAGATTAAGCGCGCCAATACCGGTGAAGTGGATAACGGCTTCAACTGGATCACCCCCGAGTTGATCAGTAAAGGCCCCGTAATATAAATTTAGTAACGGATAGAGCGCAGCCAAATGTACTAGAACTTTAAGGTAGGGAATCCTCTTTTGAGAAACAGTAATCGCCATAGGCTTAGTAGTATTTTCTTAGATTCATATCGCTATAAAGATCGGCTACCTGTTCACCGTAGCCATTAAAGGGCAGGGTCGGAATCCGATTTTGGGCAAAAATTCCGCCCGTAGTAATCCGTCGTTCACTGGCTTGACTCCACCGAGGATGGTCGACCGCAGGGTTAACATTAGCGTAAAAGCCGTACTCGTTAGCTGCGAGTAGGTTCCACGTCGTTGGCGGCTTTTTTTCAACAAACTTGATACCGACAACCGACTTAATACTTTTAAATCCATATTTCCAAGGCACTACCAAACGTATTGGGGCTCCGTTCTGAGGAGGTAACGTTTTGCCATAGAGTCCAACACTCATTAGGGCAAGAGGGTTCATAGCTTCATCTATTCGCAGCCCCTCCACATAAGGGTAATCAATTCCACCCCCCAGTCGCCGACTTCGTTGACCGGGCATCTGCACAGGGTCATACAGTGTTTCAAAGGCAAGGTATTTAGCGCGAGAAGTAGGCTTAGCTTTTTTAACCAGCTCGGCTAGGGAGAAACCAATCCAGGGCACCACCATAGACCAAGCTTCAACACAGCGCAGTCGATAAATACGCTCTTCGAGATCAAACGAAGAATAGAGGTCCTCGTAACCGAGGGTCAGTGGGTTTTCAACTTCACCGGAAATTTTTAACTGCCAAGGATCAACCTTGAATGATTGTGATAATGCTGATGGTTGTTGTTTCTCAACCCCAAACTCATAAAAGTTATTATGAGAGGTGATTTTAGCTTCCGGCGTTAACGCCTCGCCAATGCCACCTTTTAATGCGGCGTAGCTTAGGTTATTTTGCGCAAACAAAGCGTCAGGTGTTTCTTCTTCGCCGAAGATATCCAAAATACCAGCGCTGGCTGGTAACGACAGTAGACTTGCCGCACCCAAGAATCCCATTTTCTTAATAACATCACGACGCTGATGGTAAACATTCTCGTCGGTTACCGTATGCTCTTTGCAATCACTCGCAGATGTGATTTTGATAATCATTATTAGCCCTTTAATAATCCTTACGGTCAGATTAGAGGTAACGGGCCATAAATGCTAAAAATAAATGCAAAACTGTGAACCAGATTACACTAAGAGCCCTTGCTGAGTGCAATGCTCCAATGTTCTATCTAGTGCAACCGCTACTTTCCCAATCATCTCATCAATTTGTGCTTCGCTAATGATGAGTGGCGGACAAAAGCCTAGGCTCGAACCTGCTACCGCACGAATCAAGAGACCTTCATCTTGAGCCATTTTCTGCGCATAACCGCCCACAATACCACCGACAAAAGGTTCGCCGGTTTCTTTATTAGCAACCAACTCAATAGCACCCAGCAATCCACTGCCTCTGACTTCACCAACTAAAGGGTGGTCAGTAAATTCTGCGAGTCGCTTTTGCATGTACTGGCCAGTCACCGCCGCTTTTTCGAAAACACTGTCACGTTGATAGATCTCCAAAACCTTTAAAGCAACCGCGCAGGCAACTGGGTGCCCAGAATAGGTATAACCGTGACCAAAGGCCCCCGCGGTAGCGGTTTGCTCAATCATTGCATCATACATTTCTCGGCGAACCGCAGAAGCACTAATAGGCATATAGGCAGACGAAAGCTGTTTGGCAAAAGTCATCATATCGGGGGATTCGATACCCATGGTATTGCACCCAAAATCACTGCCTGTGCGACCAAACCCTGTGATGACTTCGTCAGCCCAAAACATAATGTTATAGCGGTTCAGCACCGCTTGGACTTTTTGATAGTAATCTGCCGGTGGCACAATAACGCCGCTGGCACCGGTAATTGGCTCAGCAATAAACGCAGCGATAGTGTCTGGCCCCTCGCGCACTATCATGGCTTCAAGATTACCAACAATACGATCAACAAATTCTGCCTCTGACTCGTCACCCTGCTTACCTCGATAATAATGCGGGTGGTCAGTTCTCAGAATTCCCAGAGCATCTACTGGCAAATCAAAATGATTTTGAGTTACCGGCAACCCCGTAAGGGAAGCTGCTGCGACCGTTACGCCATGGTATGATCGCTCACGCGATATAATTTTACGACATTCTGGTTTGCCAATGGCTTCATGGTAATAACGCAAAAGTTTGATATGAGTGTCATTAGCGTCACTGCCAGAATTTCCAAATGACAAAACAGGATCCTTCATGGGGATCATTTCAGCTAATTTGTCAGCTAGATCAATAGCTACCTGATGAGTCTTGCCCCCAAACATATGACTAAATGTGAGCTTACCCATTTGCTCAGAGGCAGTATCAATGACCTCTTGATTGCCATAACCCAAGGCGGTGCACCAGAGGCCCGCAAGGCCCTCAAGATATTTATTTCCTTGATTGTCCCAAACATAGCAACCCTTCCCACGCTCAACAGTAATCTGCTCGATTGCCTTGAAATTAGTGGTTGGGTAAATTAAGTGAGTCATTTTTAATCCCTAATGCCTTATTATTTATCAATACCGCCGACACACATGTATTTAATATCCATATAATCGTCCATCCCATACTTAGAACCTTCTCGCCCGCTACCGGATTCTTTAACCCCGCCAAAAGGTGCCATCTCATTTGAAATAATGCCTTCGTTAATGCCAACGATGCCGTATTCAAGTTGCTCCGCAACACGGTAAACTCGACCCACATCTCTGGAATAAAAATAAGCTGCCAATCCAAATTCAGTGTCATTGGCCATTTCGATCGCTTCATCTTCACTCTCAAAGGTAAAAATCGGCGCCACTGGGCCAAAAATTTCCTCCGAAAAAACCCGCATATCTCTAGATACATTGGCCAAAATGGTAGGTTCAACAAAACAACCGCCAAGGCTACTCATACCCCCACCCATCACCACCGTGGCGCCCTTTGCAACGGCGTCGTCAATAAACTCACAAACGCCAACAGCCGCTTTTTGGTCGATTAATGGACCAACGGTAACGCCTTCTTTGTCGCCATTGCCCAGAACCAATTGCTTGGCCGCCTCGGTGAATTTAGCGGTGAATTCTTCAACCACTGACGATTGCACCAGAATACGATTAGAGCAAACACAGGTTTGTCCCGCATTGCGGTACTTAGAAATCATTGCCCCCTGCACCGCGGAATCAATATCGGCATCATCAAAAACAATAAACGGTGCATTGCCCCCTAACTCCATTGAAGTGCGCTTAACCGTGGCAGCACACTCAGCCATTAGCTGCTTACCCACTGGTGTCGAACCAGTGAAGGTTACTTTGCGAACCAGCGGATTGCTGGTCATCTCAGCACCAATATCAGCAGTGCGACCAGTGAGGATGTTTACCAATCCTGCTGGGAACCCGGCTCGCTCAGCCAACACCATTAAGGCTAGCGCAGACAGAGGCGTCGCGTTCGCAGGCTTACACACCACTGCGCAACCAGCCGCTATGGCTGGTGCAATTTTTCGTGTCAGCATGGCATTGGGGAAATTCCAGGGTGTAATACAGGCGACCACGCCAACAGGTTGTTTTATGACCATGACTCGTTTGTCATTAGAAGGCTGTGGAATGATGTCGCCATAGACGCGTTTAGATTCCTCACTAAACCACTCGACATAGTTTGCGCCGTAAGCAATTTCTCCACGTGATTCTGCCAAAGGCTTACCCTGCTCTGCCGTAAGAAGCTGGGCTAAATCTTCCTGATTTTCCATAATCAGGTTAAACCAACGACGCAATAATGCTGCCCTTTCTTTAACCGTGGTTTTAGCCCAAGACTTCTGTGCAACAGAAGCAGCCTCAATCATACGTCTTGTTTCAGCCGTACCACATTTGCTCACTTTAGAAATGAGCTCTCCAGTGGCTGGATTTGACACGTCTAGGGTTTCATCACTATCTGCATCGACCCAATCACCATTAATAAAGGCCTGGGATACTATCAGGCTATCGTCTTGTAATTTAAGCGTCATTAGTTTGTCCAATTTTTGTTTGTATGAAGCATATGTGCTTGCTGCAATAAAAAGTAGAACCAGTTTATACCGAATTATTGTTCCAACCTAGGCTTGCTGGAAAGGTAGTACACCCAGGGGCTATTGCCTTAACGATATTATTTCTAATCACTAAAAATATCCATCTTAAAAAATTGAAGGTTACTTTTACTGTTAACACTACTATTTGTCTCAATATATGGCTGTAAATTGCAAAGCCTACATAATATAGACGGCAACCATAGTGAGTCGCTATACCCCTGTGTAGGTAGAACGGCACAGGGTAACTGTAGGCTATCAGACGTCATTAAAAACCTGTAATCTTCATGCTTAAATAACGACTATGACTGCAACTATGCCTGATCCTCTTCTGTACTTTACAAACAATGGCTTACACACCCATTTGATTCTGCCGAGTCAGGGGTTGAAGACCTTAGTGCCTCAGCTATCAAAGCACTTTTGGGACGAACCGTGGTTGCAGCTTGGCTGGGGCGACTTTGGTTACTATGGGTCTGCAAAGCAGACTAAGCTATTGGGTTTTCGGGCGCTGTTTATGCCGACTAAGGCAATCATAGGCGTGCGCAGCATCAGAGACCTCACCAATGATTTTCCCCAGCGGACGCGTATATATGCTATCCCTTTACCCAAGGCAGCCATGGACGCTACCTTACTATTTATTAGTCGGTATTTTCAGTTTGATGAATCAGATGATTTGACTGTCGTTCGCAAAAAAGCAAATGGAGAGCTATTTTTTAGCGCTAATGGCACCTATAGTATTTTAAATACCTGTAATAACTGGACAGCCTATGCGCTTAGAGAAGCTGGCTTGAAAATATCACCAAAATGGACAATAGGCCCTGATCAAGTAGAACGAAATGTCAGAAAAAATGGTTATTTGCGGACTCAAAAATAAGCTTTTTTAAATACAGAGCTATACAGGTTACGCATCCATCGCTTTTATCGATTTCAGCCCTCGCCAAGTCAAACGATACACCGGGGCCTTCATCGCATCCATCGTGTCGGCAATGTCATGAAATAGACGACGATACCGGTAAAACGGAACCCTTGGAAAAAGGTGATGGATAGAGTGGTAGTTTTGGTAGCCCCACAGTACCGTTGCTACTGTAGAGAAAGGCCTGGGGATCACTATTGTAGATGTATCGGCGTACCGTCCAGTGACGTCATGAGGTCTATGAACGATATACGCAAAAAGATAGACTAAGGCTATCGTGCCTAGTAATCCCGCAACCACAAATAGCGCGAGGACTCGCCACCAACCTGCTATTAATTCAGGATCGCCTGACTGCCAGAGTACGAAAAATGGCAGGACCCTCAAGGCAATGATAAAAACAATCTCAATCACAAACGTTGCCTTCACCGCCCGCGAGGCCTTAGGCCAATGAAGACGAGAATATAGTTGATATTGGATCGCTATAGCTTTCCATGCAGATTGGAGCATACCTAAAGGGGAGCTAACGATATTCGCAGAATAGCCGTCAGGGTCTTTTTCAGCATGATTTGTCATTGCATGATGCGTGAGATGTTCAATGCGGTGGGCTGTCAGAGGAATTGCTAGGATGGTACCGGCAAGATACCCTAACCCATCGTTTAGCCCTTTCATTGACTTGTTATTGCCGTTGATACTGCCATGCACAGACTCGTGTAATACCGTATAGGCAGCATAGGTGAGCGCTACCATTACTGGAATAGCCAGCCACAGTGTAAACCCAGAAAACATCACCAAGTAAGGAAGTGACCAATAACAGGCGAATGTCGCCAGGCAAATTAACACTGTGGGCCACGCCACGCCACAGTAATAACTCTTGGCCTTTTGACTAGCAATTTTATTCAACGCTACAATATCGGTCATGCCTTTTATCCGCTCTGTTAGCCCAGTAGTTAAAATAGTCTTACAAAAAGTGAATAACAAAAATATCGCTTTACCTTCCGACTCTATTTCAACTTAAGGCAAAATTATAGTTCAGAATTGATTCCTTAGGTGAGTCAAATAACGTCAACATAGGGCTCATTTACAGTCAATTTAAAGTTCTTTTGCCATCAAAAATCCATGCGTGATCCTCCCTGAAGGGGGTATAAGGATTGTTGGGCTTAAGTCGTTATCCTTAGCGGTATAACGTCACCCAACTGCAGGTTTACCATGAATATAGATGACAAAACGTATTTTGAGCGGTTTGATACAACAACGATTAACCGTCAAGACAAAGAGCATTTTCTACATCCGTTCCAAGTGTTTGATGTGTTTTCTGAGGAAGGCGCTCTGCCCATTGCGGCAGCGCGAGATGCCTATATTTATGATAGCGATGGCCGTAAATATTTAGATGCTGTTGGCGGGTTATGGTGCACTAATATAGGATTGGGCCGCGAAGAAATGGCCGATGCCATTGCCGATCAAGTCCGCCAGATGGCCTACGCCAGCCCCTTTGTTGATATGACTAATATTCCTGCAGCGCAATTGAGTGCTAAGTTGGCCGAGTTAGCCCCAGGCGATCTAAATCACGTTGCGCTTTCATGTGGTGGTTCAACCGCTATTGATACTGCCTATCGCTTGATCCATTTTTATCAGAACTGCCGCGGCAAACATGATAAAAAGCATATTATTTCGCGTGTCAATTCTTATCATGGGACAACCTATGCATCTATGTCCATTGGCGGAAAACCGGGTGATCATCCCCCTGAATTTGACTATATTCAGGACACTATTCACCACATTTCTTGCCCTAATTTTTATCGCGCAGACGAAGGCATCAGCGAAGCTGACTTTCTCGCTGCTAAACTTGATGAGCTTGAAGCTAAAATAAAAGAAGTTGGGCCGGATAAGGTTGCCGCGTTTTTTGCCGAACCGGTTTTTGGTGCCGGAGGCGTGATCATTCCACCTAAAGGTTATCACCGCGGAACATGGGAAATTTGCCAGAAATATGATGTGCTCTATGTTTCAGACGAAGTTGTAACCGCCTTTGGTCGACTTGGCCATTGGTTTGCGTCCAAAGAGGTTTTTGATTTCCAGCCTGATATTATCTGCTCAGCGAAGGGTCTTACCTCAGGATATCAACCACTGGGAGCAACCATTTATTCAAGCAGTATCCATAACGTAATCAGCGAACCAGGTCACGGTCGATGCTTTACCCATGGCTATACCTACTCAGGCCACCCCGTTGCCTGTGCCGCCGCCCTGAAAAATATAGAAATAATCGAACGAGAAGAGCTATTGAAGCATGTTCGAGACATCGAACCCTATTTTCAACAGCGTCTTAAAACGCTGAGTGACCTGCAGATTGTCGGGGATGTACGAGGTATTGGTTTAATGGCGTGTGTAGAGTTTGTTAAAAACAAGGATAACAAAGAGCTGTTCTCTGAAGAACTAGATATTGGCAAATGGGTGTCTAACCAGGCGGATAGCCGGGGGTTAATCGTCCGTCCGATTATTAATTTGAATGTAATGTCACCGCCACTAATTATTAATCGTGAACAAGTCGATTTTATCGTTGATATCCTGCGTGATAGCATAGTCGCCTGTTTGGAAGATCTTCGTCTAGAAGGACATCTTTAATGCTGTAGACTTTTTTAAGGTCGCCCATTGATATTTTAGACGCAGGCCCCATCTGATAGGTTAACCATCAAAGGAGTTTAGCTTTGGAACAGTATCGTGGAACAACCATCCTCTCTGTGAGGCGCAACGGAAAAGTCGTGATCGGCGGTGATGGTCAAGTTAGTCTAGGCAACACCATAATGAAAGGCAATGCGCGTAAAGTACGGCGCCTGCATAATGATCAAGTCATTGCTGGCTTTGCCGGCGGTACTGCTGATGCATTCACTCTATTTGAGCGATTTGAAGCCAAATTAGATCAACATCAAGGTAATTTGACTCGCGCTGCCGTAGAACTTGCCAAAGATTGGCGCACCGATCGCATGCTACGCAAATTAGAAGCTCTTTTAGCCGTCGCAGACAGCGAGGCATCACTCATCATCACCGGCAATGGCGACGTCATTCAACCGGAAGATGATCTTATTGCTATCGGCTCGGGTGGACCATTTGCTCAATCCGCTGCTCGCGCTCTGCTAGATAATACCGAATTAGACGCAAGAACGATTGTTGAGCAAGGCTTAAAAATCGCTGGTGACATTTGCATCTACACAAACCACAACAGAACTATTGAAGAGTTAGACTCTAAGGTTTAATTAGGATTTATTATGTCTCAAATGACTCCCCGTGAAATTGTACATGAGCTCAATCGTCATATTATTGGTCAGGATAATGCAAAACGAGCCGTCGCCATAGCTCTACGTAATCGTTGGCGTCGATCGCAACTTGATGACGAGATGCGCAACGAAGTTACGCCAAAAAATATCCTTATGATTGGCCCCACCGGAGTCGGAAAAACAGAAATTGCTCGTCGTCTAGCTCGGCTTGCACATGCACCTTTTGTTAAGGTCGAAGCTACTAAATTTACTGAGGTTGGGTATGTAGGAAAGGACGTCGAATCAATTATCAGGGATCTGGTTGAAACCTCGGTTAAACAATGTCGTGAAAGCGAGATGGCTAAAGTAGAACAGCGTGCTATGGATGCCGCTGAAGAAAGAGTGCTGGATGCCCTGCTCCCACCAGCAAGAGACTCAGAAGGCAAGGAAGAAACCGGCTCTACTACACGCCAGGTATTCCGTAAAAAACTACGTGAGGGTGCTTTGGATGATAAGGAAATTGAGATTGAGATAAGTCAGGCCCCCGTTGGCGTTGAAATTATGGCACCTCCCGGTATGGAAGAAATGACATCCCAGTTACAGAACATGTTCAGCTCTATGGGCAAGGGAAAAACTGCTAGCCGTAAGATCACTGTGGCCGATGCGTTAAAGCACCTGAAAGAAGAAGAAGCAGCAAAATTAATCAATGAAGAAGATATAAAAACAATCGCTGTCGAGGCTGCCGAACAAAATGGCATCGTATTTCTTGATGAAATCGACAAGGTCTGCCGTCGCGGTGAAACTACGGGAGCCGATGTGTCGCGTGAAGGCGTTCAAAGGGATCTGCTGCCATTAATTGAAGGTTGTACAGTATCGACCAAATTCGGAATGATTAAGACTGACCATATCTTGTTTATTGCCTCGGGCGCCTTTCATCTTTCTAAGCCATCGGATCTTATTCCAGAGCTCCAAGGTCGCTTGCCCATTCGAGTTGAACTTAACGCTCTCAAAATAAGAGATCTTGAGCGTATTTTAACCGAACCCAAGGCGTCGCTAACAAAGCAATATGTCGAACTGATGTCAACTGAAGGACTCTCTATTAAGTTCGCCAAAGAAGGCATCAAGCGGATTGCTGAAATCGCTTTTGAGGTTAACGAAGGTACCGAAAATATTGGTGCAAGACGTTTACACACAATTTTAGAACGATTACTTGAGGAAATTTCTTTCGACGCCTCAGACCTAGGCGCAAAAGGTGAGTCAATCACAATCGATAGTGCATTTGTTGAGAAGCATCTGGGTGAACTTGCCAGTGACGAAGATTTAACCCGCTTCATTTTGTAATCAAATGAAGTCATAGAGAGTACTTAGCCATGCCAACGCCAACCCGAGTTCAGGTGACCGAGGCCAAAGATGCTATCAAATTGGAGTATGGATCTGATGGCCAACATAAGCTCCCCGCTGAATACCTGAGAGTCTTCTCCCCAAGTGCTGAGGTTCGTGGCCACGGAAGAGGCCAAGAGGTTTTGCAGTTTGGAAAGCTCAATGTACTCATCCAATCCATAGAAAAGGCTGGCAACTATGCCATTCAAATTACCTTTGACGACGGCCACGATTCGGGAATCTTCTCTTGGGATTACCTTTTTGAGTTGGGTGAACACTATACTGATAACTGGATTGGCTATCTCGGCCGCCTCCATGAGGCGGGTGAGTCTCGTGACCCAGAAACTCAAGTCGTACGATTCTCCAGTTAGAGCCCATGACCCTCAGCGGCTTATTGGGCAGACCCAACTATTACCGACGACAGGCATCTCACTTATTTTATAACCTGCCGAATACCCAAACACCGCAACTAAAGCTACAATACTCGCCCAGCAAATTTAGACTCTAAATGTCATGGATCAAAAAACAACGCATTTTGGCTACAAAACTGTCAACGTTGAAGAAAAGGCAGGCAAAGTTGCTGACGTTTTTCACTCCGTCGCTAACAACTATGATCTGATGAATGATCTCATGTCCGCTGGCGTGCATCGACTGTGGAAGCGGATGACTATCGAGATGTCAGGGGTACGCTCCGGTAACAAGGTATTGGATATCGCTGGCGGCACCGGAGACCTTGCCGCTAAATTTTCTCGAATAGTCGGCAAGGATGGCTATGTAGTCTTAGCTGATATCAACGAATCTATGCTTAAAGTTGGGCGAGATCGACTGATGGATCTAGGCGTCGTAGACAATGTTAAATTTTCTCAGTCCGATGCTCAACATCTACCTTTCCCAGATAACACTTTTGATGTTATTACCATCGCCTTTGGGCTGCGTAATGTGACCGATAAAGAGCTGGCGCTGAAGTCCATGTTGCGTGTTTTAAAACCAGGCGGCCGACTGCTGGTACTCGAATTCTCAAAGCCCGGAAACCCGGTGCTATCTAAAATCTATGACACCTATTCCTTTAGCATACTACCTAAGCTTGGCAAATTATTTGCCGATGATGCAGAGAGCTACCAATATCTAGCTGAATCTATAAGAATGCATCCAGATCAACAAACTCTCATGGGTATGATGGATGACGTTGGATTTGCTAATACTGACTTTCATAATATGACCGGCGGTGTAGTCGCCCTGCATCGTGGAGTGAAACCTTAGTCATGTTGACAGTCATACAGAAAACGGCTCTAGAAGGTGTCGAGCGTCTAATTAATAGCGCCTTGGAATACGATCCTATATCCGCAAAGGCTCTGACCCAACTGAACGGCCAAATTATACGCATAGATAGCACAATGCCTCCGATCTCAATATCAATAGAACCTGCAGATCAGGGCGTCAAACTCCACAGTGAGCGACAAGAAGATAACGCTGTAACCGTTGAAGGAACCTTAGTATCTATGGTGGGCGTGGCATTGAGTTCCAAAGAATCGATGTCTTTTTCGGGAACGGGAGTCAAGGTTAGTGGTAATTTAGACACTCTAAATCAATTAAATAAGATTATTGGCAATCTAGATATTGATTGGGAAGGAGCTCTGGCTCAGATTATTGGAGACTTACCCGCTCATCTGTTCGCCAAAACTGTGCGTAACTCCGCCGCATTCAAAACGGAAGCTACAGCCAGAGCTACCTCGGCTATAGTTGAGGTAGCGCAGGAAGAGTTCAAGTTAACACCCAGTAAGAACGAATTTGAGACCATAGGCCCACAAATTAGACGTCTGTCATCAGACGTCGATCGTTTAACAGCCAGAGTGAAAAAATTTCAGTTAAAACTAGATCAACACATCGAAGCAAAGGTCGCCTCGTAATGCGCCTGCGACGTCTCGGAAAAATCATTAAAGTCGTGGGCAAATACCGCCTAGATCAGCTATTGGACAAACAACAATTACCGTTGGGGGCCCGTCTTTTACTATCTCCAGCCGTCCTTTTTGGGAACGCTAAGGGAACTCGCGGCGAGCGATTACGACAGGCACTGGAAGAGCTAGGTCCCATTTTTGTCAAATTTGGTCAATTACTCTCCACAAGACCAGACTTGGTGCCTGAAGATATCAGTGAGGAATTATCCATCCTCCAAGATAATGTACCGCCATTTTCATCTACCCTTTTTAAGAAAAACATTGAAATTGCTCTAGGTGGCCAAGTAGAAGACCTTTTTGACAGTTTTGAAAAAGATCCCTTAGCCTCAGCGTCCGTGGCACAGGTACATGGTGCCGTTTTAAAAGATGGACAAAGAGTAGTGATCAAAGCCGTTCGCCCAGGTATTGAGAAAACGATTAGAAAAGATTTGGCCCTACTCTATACCTTGGCTCGGTTAGTACTGAAATACAGTGTGGATGGACCAAGGCTTCACCCACTAGAGGTGGTCAAAGACTATGAATCAGTCATTATTGGAGAATTGAACCTGCAGTCTGAAGGTGCCAATGCTTCCCTTTTACGTCATAACTTCACCAACTCCCCGTTGTTGCACGTACCAGAAATACACTGGCCTTACTCCAACAAAGATGTGCTTGTCATGGAGAGAATTCAAGGTATTCCTGTGACAGATATAGCACAATTACAGGCATCTGGGATTGATTTCAAGCTGCTTGCTGAGCGTGGTGTAGAAATATTTTTTACTCAGGTTTTCGAGCATAATTTTTTTCATGCAGACATGCATCCGGGTAATATTTTTGTCGATGTGGCCGATCCGACTTCACCCAGTTACATTGCCGTAGACTGTGCGATCATGGGCTCGCTCTCCAGCGAAGACCAGTTTTATATGGCGCGAAATCTACTCGCTATGTTTCAACGGGACTATCGGTTAGTGGCCGAATTGCATATTCGTTCCGGATGGGTGCCCAAAAATACCCCAATAAACGAATTTACCGGTGCGATACGATCTGTCTGCGAGCCTATCTTTCAGCGGCCACTGAGCGAAATCTCTCTCGGTCACATGCTTATAGACCTATTTGCTACTGCACGACGCTTTGATATGGAAGTCCAACCTTCATTGGTTTTATTGCAAAAAACGTTGCTCAACATCGAGGGGCTCGGTCGCCAGCTTTACCCTGAACTTGATCTTTGGCAAACAGCACAACCCTATTTAGAAAAATGGTTAAAAGATCGTTATTCACCCAAAAGTATATTTAAACAGCTCCAACGTTATGTGCCCGATTGGTTAGAGCATCTTCCTGAAATACCACCGATGATATTTCAAGCTCTCAAGGCAGCCCAGACGAACAATGCTCAGCCTGCACATGACAGTCCAGATCTGGTTAAAACGTCATCTGGGCGCACTAGATATTTGACTATCATCGGTATTGCTGCCATTGCTGCTGCCGCAGGACTTGCGTTACCCCTATGGGCTGGATCTCTTACCCATCTATCAACTGTCAGTGGTATTCTTGCAGGTGTCGGGCTCGTCATTCTAGCTCTGCGCTAGTTGCCGCTTTAGTTCACGCCCAACAACTGCCATAATTAGAGCCTCATTCCTTTTTAGTAATTGGTACTATTCAATGAGTTACATTGACGACATCGGTTGGAACAGCGATGGATTGATACCCGCTATCGCACAAGACGCCGATACAGGGCTCATACTGATGGTCGCGTGGATGAACCGCGAGGCCTTAGAACTCACTGTTGAAGAAAACAGGGCTGTTTATTGGTCTCGTTCACGTCAGAAATTATGGCGAAAAGGAGAACAGTCAGGTCACGAGCAGCAATTACTAGAGCTGCGATTGGACTGTGATAACGATGTAATTATACTCAAGGTTAACCAAATTGGTGGCCTAGCCTGTCATACAGGCAGAGCATCTTGCTTTTATCGCGTACTGCGCGATGGCCAGTGGCAAATAGTCGATAAAGTAATTAAAGATCCAAAGGATATTTATTAATGAGTGATTCGGTCTTAAATACGTTGTCCCAAGTGATAGAGCAGCGCAAAAATGCGTCTGCTGAAAGCTCTTATGTGGCCAGTTTACACAAAGGGGGGCTTAATGAAATCCTCAAAAAAGTGGGTGAGGAATCAACAGAAACTATATTGGCCGCCAAAGATGCCGCGCAGAGTGGTAACAATGAACAATTAATCTACGAAACGGCTGATTTATGGTTTCACTCCTTGGTGATGCTATCTAACTTGGGCGAGAATGCAGAATCTGTTATAACTGAACTACAACGAAGATTTGACTTATCCGGCCTTGAAGAAAAGGCTCAACGCACTAAACACAAATAGAACAGGAGATACGTGATGGGTTTTGGATGGCAAGAATTACTAATCATTTTAGTCATAGTGGCACTGATTTTTGGTACGAAGAAATTACGTAATATCGGCTCTGACATCGGTGGCGCAGTGAAAGGATTTAAAGACTCAGTGTCCACTGATACTGAAGACTCCGCGGATACTGACTCAGTGGAAAAGTCTGAAGAACATACTGAACCCTCTGATCAAAAAGACTAAATAATTCATTTAAAAAAGTGCTGATTTACGCCTATGTTTGATATTGGCTTCTCTGAAATTATGGTCGTAGCTATGATTAGCCTTATCATCATGGGGCCTGAGCGACTCCCAGAAACTGTAAGGACCATAACTTTATGGCTGGGTCGGTTACGTCAATTTATCTCCAGTGCTCGTTCAGAAATAGAAGACGAAGTTGGTGTCGACGAGATTCGTCGACAGCTGCGTAACGAAAAAATCATGCGCGACTTAGAAAAGTCTAAAGATGAACTGACTGGCCTAGCAAAGGATGTGACTGACATTAACCAGACAGAAATTAAAGATGAACTTGCTGGTCTATCCGAGGATATAACTAAAATTAACCGCACTGAGAGTAAAAATGACTGACAAAGAAGCCTTGTCCAGTCAGCCGTTCATGTCTCATTTAATCGAGTTCAGGGATCGAGTACTACGTTGCTTTATCTCTGTGCTGATTATTTTTGCGGGTTTGTTTTCTTTTAGTAACGAGCTTTATCTCTATGTCTCAAAGCCTATTCGGGCCTACCTGCCTGATAACTTAAGCATGATTGCAACCGAAGTGGCCTCCCCTTTTTTAACGCCCTTCAAGCTAACACTAGTACTATCTATGTTTGCGGCTATGCCCTATATCCTCTATCAAGCTTGGGCATTTTTAGCGCCAGGCCTGTATAAAAGAGAAAAGAAAGTCGTTTTACCATTGTTTTTTTCCAGTGTGTTGCTTTTTTATGGTGGTATGGCGTTTGCCTACTATGTGGTATTTCCATTGGTATTCATGTTCTTTTCCAGCATTGCTCCCGAAGGAGTTAGTATCATGCCGGATATCCGTAGTTATTTGGACTTTGTCCTTAAGCTGTTTTTTGCTTTTGGCATCAGTTTTGAAATACCTATTGCGGTAGTAATACTGTCTTGGATGGGCGCTGTTGATCCGAATAAACTGGCTAAAAAACGGCCTTACGTATTCGTATTCTGTTTTATACTTGGAATGCTGCTAACACCCCCAGACATTATTTCCCAGACCTTGCTAGCCATACCCATGTGGTTACTATTTGAAATCGGCATCATGTTTGGTCGCATGGTAGCCCCTGCTGCAGAGTCTGACTAATCGATTACCCGAACAGGGCTCTTTTAATAGCGCGGTAGTGCGTATCTCTTGCTAACCTAGAGATCTTGGCATTTGGCACCATAAACTCAAACCCATGATATCCACCGCGAAATACTTCCAGTTGAGTAGCCACTCCTGATCCATTGAGACGCTCCGCATAATCACGGTTCTCATCAAGAAATAGGTCCACTGAACCCACTCCAATATAAACAGGTGGCAAGCCGTGTAAATCACCAGCGTGACTTGGAGCGGCATACTTAGATGCTACGTAAGGTTCTTGCTCTGATGTCTTCTTTCTACCAAGATAATGCATCCAGCCTTCAAGATTTGAACGGCGATTCCAAATACGTCCATCCGAAACACTATAACTGGATTCTGAGATACTGTTATTATCAATCATCGGGCAAAGTAGCGCCTGAAAGACCACTGATACTTCGGCTCTATCTCGTGCCAAGAGTGCGAGTCCTGCGGCTAAACCACCTCCCGCACTAATTCCTCCGATGGCTATTCGAGAAGGATCAACCTTTAGCATTTCTGCATTATCAAAAACCCATACTAGAGCTGAATAACAGTCATTTAGAGGCTCAGGGAAAGGACATTCAGGCGCTAATCGATAGTCTACTGATATGACGACACAACCAATTTCCTCTACCATTCTCTTTACAGAATAATCATCGCCCATCAGGCTACCAAAGCAGTATCCGCCGCCATGAATCCAAAGTAAGGCCGGCAGCACATCAGCCTGGTCCTTCGGTCCGTAAACTCTCACGGGAACTCCCTCATCGCCTGACTGAGGAACAACATAATCTGCTGTTCCAACACTATCAATGGGTGGCAGCATTGACGCCAGATGAGTATTCCGCTGCAAAGATAATAGGCGTGTAACACTTAAATCTGCCCAAATATCAAATTCTGGTATAGCCTCTAAGGTGGGAATAAGCTCCGCATCAACTAAACCTAAATCCATGGATAAATTGCTCCTAACTTTAAAAGGCAAAAACGTCTTGAACGCAAAGTCTACTTAATCTCTCCGCCCACATAAAGCCACCGTTCGTCTATTAAGCTAAATATAGATCTTTCATACATGACAGAAGTCACACCATTAATCTGATAAGTCGCCTTAAATTCCACCCAGCCTTTAGTGCCCTTAGCACCTGATCCGAGGACCTCAAGCGACAGCCACTCTTGGGTATGTTTTGATAGTTCAATAGCGGTCAAACCTGCGGCCATTGGCGGAAACCAGGTCTTCAGCAGATATTCACCATAGCCTCCCAAAGCATAAGCACTATAGCGTGACCGCATAAGCTCTTCCGGCATTGAAGCAACTGCTTTGCCTGTTAAGTACGGCTCACAACATTGCAAGAAAGGTATATTTTTGCCACAGATACACTGATTGTTCATTTAGGTAGGTTGACCGATGATATTTGGTTTAAAATAATACCTTAAATTATTATTCAAAGGTCATAATATGCCTAGTTTAGATATTGTTTCGGAAATCGACAACGCTGAAATCCTTAACGCAACTCAAAATGCCGCGAGAGAGTTAACCACCCGCTTCGATTTTCGTGGTGTTGATGCAAGCATCACCTTCGCTAACGAAGTCGTGACCTTAAAAGCCGAAGCGGACTTTCAATGTCAGCAATTGCTCGATATTTTTGCAACTCAGCTAGTTAAGCGAAAAATTGATCCCACGGTCATCGAATATGATGATGAGGCCTTGCATAGCGGCAAAATATTTTCACTTAATGTCACCTTTAAGCAGGGTATCGCCGCAGATGTCGCGAAAAAGATTGTTAAACTAATCAAAGATAAGAAGCTTAAAGTCCAGGCCCAAGTGCAAGGCGACGAGGTTAGAGTGACGGGGAAAAAACGCGACGACTTGCAGGCTGTGATGGCTTCAGTTCGAGAAGCCGATCTAGGCCAGCCATTTCAGTTTAAAAACTTTCGTGACTAGCCGCTTAATTAAGCATTAATCACTCGAAATAAACCTCATTGATATGCTGTTTACGCAGTGGCGAATATTTTTATCGGTGTAACCCTCACCAGTAAATATATGTCCAAGATGGCCGTCACAGTTGGCGCAAAGTATCTCGATTCGTCGGCCATCAGCATCAGCTTCACGCCTCACTGACCCATTAATTTCATCATCAAAACTGGGCCAGCCACAGTGAGATGGAAATTTGTGTTCTGACCGATAAAGAGGCGTATCGCATTGTTTACAAATATACAGTCCACCATCAAAACAATCAGTATACTCGCCTACAAATGGTCGCTCTGTCCCTTTCTCTTGGATCACATACTGCTCTTCTGGCGTCAAATTATTAAGTTCTTTTGTCATCTATTGTACCTATCTGTGATCGCTCGATTCCTGTTCTTGCCATTAACCGCACGCCAAAGTGATGTTAGTCCATTTTCCAGGATTACAAGAGTCTGGATAATAGCTCTACCATATCTGTCAGTGCAATAATCAGGACCGAAAAGCCTTAGGTAATCCATCGCAGGATGTCCAAGATCAGCATATTCCCAGTCAATAAAATAGATCCCCTGTTCGTTATAGAGGACATTCTCAAATAATAAATCATGATGACTGATGACAGGTTGCCAGTCCGCTTCATCTATGGTTTTAGCTGCTATCTCTATAGTGTCTAAATCCATAAAATCACTAAGCTGATCACTATATGAGCGACTATATTCTAAGTAGTTTCTTTTCGGTCTGTTGCCCAGTCTTATCGCCTGAATTAGGTTAAGGTTGTCTTCCACTTGCTTTCGAAGAGAAGGATTAGCTAAATCATTATTGGTTAAATAACGGCCCTCGAGAAATTGTGTTACCTGAGTATCTGAATCGGCATGGAGAAGCCTAGGCACACAACCAGTTGACTGTAGTAGATTCAAAAACAGAGTTTCGCGATCTCTATCAATAGCAAAAGAATCAGAATCTAATGAGTTAACCCTCACAACAGCCTTAAAATCGCCCCTACCGACCAAAAAGGACTGATTGGTCAATCCTCCAGTTAGCTGCGCAATGACCTGAGGCTGCTTTACAGGTACATTCTCGCTGACAATTGACCACTCACGCCAATGCGCTAGCGTCTTATGCAGCAATGTCTCTGTTCTGGCCAGCATGTTTTTTCCTCCAAGCATAATAACCCAATATCGCTAACACCAAATACAGCATAAACATTGACGCTGTTTGCTCTAGGCCCCGGTCGAGATACAGATAAATCGAAATACTATTAATCACAATCCAGTACAACCAATTTTCTAATACCTTACGCGCTACCATCACAGTTGTCAGAATACTGCCCCAAGTAGTTAAGGAGTCCAGATAAGGCAACCGTGCATCAGTGCCTATTGATAATAAGTAACCTGATACTAAGGCCGCAAGTACTATTGCAGAAATAGCCAAACCATGTTGTTTGGCAGTCCAGCGAATAATCTCTAACCCTTCATGATTAATCCCGCCTCGCTGCCATTGGAACCAACCATAAATGGCCATCCCCATGTAGTACACATTAAGCGCCGACTCCATGTACAGGCTAACATCGCCAAATATCCACACATAGAGTGCAGTACTAAAAAAAGCACAGTACCAACAGAGGCTGTTTTCACGCATCGCAAGGACAAGATAAGCGACACCTAAAGCCACCGCCAATGTTTCGAGATTAACCCAATTTAAACCCACTTACAGTGCCTCGTAGCCGGAAATAATTTTAGCTACATACACTGCCATATTATATTCATGATGACAGGCGGAAATAGTATCCTGCACGGCCTTCATCGCATGCTCATACTCACCTTGGACCACAGTACTGGTGGGGAAGGTAGTAATTTTAAGATGTTCAAAGCGATTAACCTTTTCAATGAAGCCATCAATGGGAGGAATAAATTCCTCCCGATTGGGGTACATACTAATATCAATAGTAACTTGCATCACACTTACCTCGTATTAATCGGTGAGAATTAAAAATTGTATTGCCCACTAACACCAAAGGTCCGCGGCTCACCAAATTGATAATATGGTTCAGTAGCATAGTATTTCCGAGGATCGTTTCCAAATCCTCCAAATCCGCGAACGATAACATCCTCATCCGTCAAATTACGGCCCCAAACAGAAATAGACCAGTCATCCACCTTATAAGTCAGATTCGTATTTAATAGCTCATAGGACTGGGATACCTCATCGTGACTAGAGGACAGATAGAATTTATCCTTTCCTTCAACATCAAGCGTCCAGATTAGATTTTCGCTAACCTGTAGGCTGCTGCCTATAGCAAATTGATAACGTGGTGCTTGAGCTTGGTCGCGACTATTTAATGTCACAGAGAGAGGCGTATCATAGGTAGTATCCAAAAAGCCGAGAGAGCCAAAGACCGATAGCACTTCAGTCGCTAGCCAGTTGAGTTCGATTTCCAATCCGTAATTACTACCTTTGGCCGAATTACCAAAATAATCAGTGAAATCACTCGCATTACTATCGTCTCTGGACTGAACAAGAGACTGTTTGATCTGAATATCTTTCCTCTTTTGGTAAAAGGCTGAGACCTGGAGCTGCAACCTCTGCTCAAGCCAATGTCCTTTGACACCCGTCTCAACGTTATACATAAGCTCTGTATCAAATTCACGGTCCTGTGCGGACAATGAAGAATCACTATTAACGCCGCCCGCTTTGTAGCCTCGAGATACTAACCCGTAAATCATCCCATGCTCATCAAACCTGTACTGCAGGGCTATACGCCCACCCCACGAATTCTCATCGACACTATGATCTACGCCATCACTATCGCTATATATTGCTTTACGGTTCTCCATCCGAAAGCCAGCAACAAGGTTCCAATCAGGGGCAATATCAATAGCAAATTGACCATAAATAGCTCGATTTCTAGAGTCAAAACTGCTGCTGAAGTCTCCTGGGTTATATGTGTATTGACGTAAAAGTTGCTCGTCCTGCTTCCGAGAATAAATACCGATCACCCAATCCGTATTTTTACCCAATAAAAGTGCGGATTGTTTAGAGACTAACTTAACATCAAGGGCACCATTATCACGATCACGCAGATAATTATCTTCTGAATTGTATTCCCAACCATCACACTTTTGGCCAGCACATATTGCAGGAAAGGCCCAGTCTTCGTCATAACCATACTCAAGGTCACTATCTGCAAAGCTAATCAAACTAAGCAGATCAAATTGTTCATTTACCTGCCAGTTACTTTGCAGTGCAAATGCAGAGGACTCTTGGCGATCATGGCCTGGTTTATCCGACAGGGTATTACGAGTATTGTCGAGAGAGAATCCGTCATACCCATTATCCGCATCAACACGAAACATAGTTAACTTAAGATCAAGATCTTCACTTGCCTGCCAATCAAAAATTGCCCGTAAGCTGAGCTCATCAATGTTATCAGTGTCACTTCTTTTTAAAAAATCATTGGTGATATAACCGTCACTGGTGTGACTTTGCGCCGCCACTCGATAATTCATATCCTTATTTACAGAACCGCCCAGCGCGCCTGCCACCGTCCTCGTATTGTGGCTTCCAGCGGCCAGTGATAGATTACCTTGAGTGCTTTCAGTTGGCTGATTAGAGCCAAGATTGATCAGACCTGCTAGTGCATTAGCACCATAAAGTGTTCCCTGTGGTCCGCGCAGTATTTCAACTTGCTTGATATCCATTGTGGTTGCTGCGCCAGCAATACCGGTGAAATCGATACCATCCACCAATATGCCTACTGAGGGATTGAGGGGTTCAATGAACTGACTGCGTTCACCAATACCGCGAATTTGGATAAACCGTCCTCTTGATGCGCCGCTTGAAAAGTTTACATTGGGTGCCAAATTTAACAGCTCTTCTAGATGCTTGGCCTGACGGTTTTTGATTATTGAATCATCGAAAATGGTTATGCTAGCTGCAGTATCTAGTAAAGTTGCATCACGAAAATCTGAGGTGACTATAACCTCTTCAATCTCCTTATCAGCCACAGCCAAAGGTGACCCGCAGATCAAGATAATAAGGGATAGATTTTTAACTAAAGTGCCAATATAGTTGGCGTCAGTTTTGTTACGCGTTGTACGGTAGAAATACATAAGAGCCTCAGTAACAGTAGTTAAGGAGACCCGGAATCAAAAGACGGAGTAAAGGCGGTAAAACGCATCCTATTCCTACGCCGGCATAATCCGGATCAGGTTCAAAGGGTGCCTCTCAGGTTAACAAAGATTAACCGCCCCTTAGGAGCCCTTATAGTAACACGGACATCGACTGTAACCACATCAGTATCTAGTCTAATATTGATGTGCCGAACATCAATGTAATTAGCAAATAGGGATAGTAGGCAACCGACTTTGGCTGCAAATAATGGAACCTAAAAGGGCCACACAATGAAAAAGATATTGATTCCACTCTTAACACTCATATGCGTGCTGTTAATCAATGGCTGCGAAAAGACGCCGGATACGTCTGTAAAAATGGATTCTAGAGCGGTTATCGAATTCCTCGACGAACTATTTATGGAGGAATTACAACAAAGCCCCGAATTTCTAACCTATTTGGGGAAGCGTGAACGATACGGGGAATGGGACGACATTTCTGATAAAGCCAGAGATGCCAGTATGGAAATGACTCGTGAACATCTGAAAAAGGTCAGCATGCTTGATTTAACCCATGTTGATGACGCCACCAAACTAAGTGTAAAGATGTTTATCCAACAGGCTACTCTGCAAATAGAAGGAGACAAATGGCGATACCACAGTTATCCAGTTAATCAAATGCGGGGCGCCCACAGTAAGATCCCTTCATTTTTAATCAATCAGCATCTCATCGCTAATGTCGAAGAAGCTCAGGCGTATATCCAGAGGATCGTCAATTCATCTACGCTCTTAGATCAACTGGTTACTGAAATTAGAATTCGCGATAGTAAGGGAATATTGCCGCCTAAATTTGTCTTTCCCTTAGCCCTGAAATCCATAGAAAATATTATGACCGGCATACCTTTTAGCGAAGGTGCAGATAGCACCATACTGGCTGATTTTAGACAAAAAGTAGTAGCGCTGGATATTGCAGACGCCGAAAAAGATAAGCTAGTGACTACCGCAAAAGCAGCTCTTGAAGATTACCTTGCTCCCGGCTACAGGAAGCTCCATAAATACCTTACCAACTTAGAACACAGTGCAACCAATGATGACGGAGTTTGGAAATTTCCTGAAGGAGACGATTTTTATAACTTTGCCCTAAAGCGCACCACCACCACTGATCTAACAGCTGATCAAATTCATAATTTGGGCCTTAAAGAAGTCGCACGTATTCAAGCAGAAATGCGAAGAATAATGCGACGAGTTAAATTTGACGGTGATCTACAGGCCTTCTTTAATTTTATGCGTAATGGGCCTCAATTTTACTATCCAGATAGTGCTGCAGGTAAGCAAGCTTACCTAGACCAGGCAGCGCTGCTTATAGATACCATGAAATCACGTTTGGATGAGCTCTTTATCACGAAACCTAAAGCTGATCTCGTGGTAAAAGCGGTGGAGGCATTTCGTGAAGCCTCGGCTGGACAAGCGTTCTATCAAAGCCCGGCACCCGATGGCAGTCGTCCGGGAACATACTTTGCTAACCTATATAAGATGAGCGACATGTCCAAATATAATATGGAAGCATTAGCTTATCATGAGGGTATTCCCGGACATCACATGCAAATATCGATTGCGCAGGAACTTCAGAATATGCCCAAATTTAGACTCTTTGGAGGCTACACTGTATTCAGCGAGGGTTGGGGTCTCTACTCTGAATCAGTACCGAAAGAAATTGGCTTATATGCGGATCCATACTCGGATTTTGGTCGCCTTTCTGGGGAGTTATATCGGGCCTGTCGATTAGTAGTCGATACCGGAATTCATACTAAGCGCTGGACTCGCGAAAAGGCCATTGAGTATATGAACACTAACGTTCCTCATTCTAGTAGCTATAACGTACGTCAAATAGAACGGTATATCGTCATGCCATCTCAGGCTACTGCTTACAAGATCGGCATGCTGAAAATTCAGGATTTGAGGCGAATCGCAAAGCAATCATTGGGCAACAAATTTGATATTCGTCAGTTCCATGACGTGGTACTTAGAGATGGTTCAGTTCCACTACCTATCCTTGAAGAAAATGTTATTAAATGGATTGCTAATTCAACCTTATAAGGAGCATTAAAATGATGAAATTACTAAGCTTTGCGCTATTTTTATTGCTGCCATTGAACGTACCAGCAAGCCCTTCTGAAGAAGAAAGACTAGCTTTGCTGTTTGATGATATTTGGAATCAAACCATGATCAGCAACCCAACTTACGCTACCTATGTCGGGTATCCAGGGCAAAATGCCCTATGGCCCAACCCGTCTGTAACTGCACAAGCTAAAAGTGCTGGCCAGAGAAAGGAGTTCTTAAGGCAGTTGCGGTCAATTGATGCTGAAAAACTTAATGAAGATCGCTATTTAGAATGGATGCTAGTTGAGAAAAGCCTTTCAGCTGAGGTCGCTGGACAAGCCTATCCAGAGCAGTTTATCTTACTTCACCAGCGCACCGGTGTGCAACAAGATATAGCCGACACTCTTTCAATGATGCCAAAATTTAGTCGTCAAGATTTTATAGATCGTCTGGCAAGACTAGAGAACGCTGAAAGTTATATCCTTAGCACGATCGAGGTGCTGCGTGAGGGGCTAGCTAAGGGTATCACACCACCTAAGATCACTCTGCGCGATGTGCCCGAGCAAATTCTCAATACAATACCTTCAGACATAGATAAAAGCCCACTACTAAACAGTTTCAGCGGCTTCCCAGACAGTATGGATCAAGCCGAGCAAGAAAAGATAAAAGCCCGTGCCCGACAAATTATCAAGCAACAAGTTTACCCTGCTTTTGAAAGTCTTCTACATTTTCTTGAAGACGACTATATCCCGAATTCCAACACGTCTATTGCTCTTATTGACATGCCGAATGGGGCCGACTGGTATCGTCATCGAGCAAAAAGCTTTACCACCACTGATCTAACGCCAAAGCAAATTCATCAGCTAGGTCTCGCTGAGGTCAAACGTATACGTAAAGAGATGGATAAAACAATTTCGGCGTCAGGCTTTGAAGGTACCTTCGACGAATTCACTCATTTTCTTCGTACTGATCCGCAGTTCTATATGACGTCGGCAAATGATCTTATGGTTGGCTACAGAGACATTGCCAAAAGAGCGGATCCTGAATTAGCTAAACTATTTGGCAAACTGCCTCGAATGCCCTACGGCGTGATAGCTATTCCTGACTATGCGGCTAAATCGCAAACCACGGCATACTACTGGGGTGGCTCGAGCAAAAATGGCAGACCTGGCTATTTTTATGCTAATACATATGCTCTTAACACACGTCCGACTTGGGAAATGGAGGCATTAACCCTGCATGAAGCCATGCCTGGGCACCACCTACAAATATCACTTGCACAAGAATTACCTGAAACTCATCCCCTGTTACAAAATCTCAGTTACACGGGGTTTGTTGAGGGTTGGGGGCTATATGCCGAAAGTCTCGGCGTAGAAATGGGCTTCTACACTGACCCCTACAGCAAATTTGGCCAACTAACCTACGAAATGTGGCGTGCCGTGCGCCTCGTCGTTGACACCGGCATGCATATGTTTGACTGGGACCGTCAAAAGGCGATTGACTATTTCGCCAACAACACTGCCAAAAGCCTGCATGATATAGAGGTTGAGATAGACCGCTATATATCTTGGCCAGGCCAGGCTCTCGCCTATAAAATTGGTGAATTAAAATTCAAAGAACTGCGTGCACGTGCAACGAAGAAGCTCGGCGCCAAATTTGATCTACGTGCGTTTCATGATCAACTTCTTGTAAAAGGCGCTCTGCCTATGGATGTTCTTGATAAACGAATGGACGAATGGATCGAGACTCAGCTATAAAAACGTTATACAGAGCATGCTAGAATCCGGCTGATCTCACAAAGAGATCGGCCAGACTGTTCACGCAATGCACCAAAAACAGTCTCTACCTGCTTTAAATCGCGCTGTGAGGTCGGGCTAATTTTGTCGACAAAACCATGATTAACAAGCGCAGCGCACACGTCTTTAGTCATTAGGAAAGTATCTTTACCCATACTCCTCAACATCATCGGGCCACTGTTCCCACCTAACCGGCAACCTTTTTTCTTTAGCTCTAACCACAAACCGGTAATGTTACTGGTCGGCCATTCAGCTATAAAAGCACCGAAACTGCCATGACTACGTTGTTTATCCAAAACATAAACCGCGTTGTTCCGTACAGATACTATCTTAGTGAAATTACGCACAATACTTCTATCTTGAGCTAACTCTTCCAACCGCTCATCGCTAAAGTGGGCTACAGCCATGGGATTAAAGTTAGAAAAAGCACTCTCAAACCCAGGCCATTTATTGTCGATTACCCGCCATACGAATCCCGCGCGAAATACACAACGAGTCATCATTGAAAGGTATCGGTCATCCGTAAGCCGGGATAAAACATCGGGTGTTTCAGGCTTGGGTAAAATTGCCTCGAGTAACTCGACTGAGCCACGGTTTTTAGCAGCTATGTCATAAATCGATTGAAATGAAGTCATTGATTTTTCCTGTAATCATTGTCTATAGGAAAAGTGATTAGCTTAGCCGATACGCTTATGTGGAGCACAAGGATAAAAGCTAGAATCACGGGAGGTCATTATGTAATATTTCTAGCCTTGGGTAATCTGAAATATGAAGGTTGATGCAATGCCAATTAATACAATCGCAAAAATCTTATCAATCAACCCACTAATTCGCTGAAACCGAACAACAGATTGGAAGTGTGAGAGCGTTAAAGCGACCAATAGATACCATATGATATCGACACCACCTGCAATTAAAGCAAGCGTTAGTTTTTCCCATAAATCACTTTCTAACCGAACGAACTGACTGAAAAGAGCGGTGAAAAACAAGAGAATCTTAGGATTTATAAGAGCAATCAAAAATCCATCAGCTATCGCTCTAGTGGTAGATGAGCTAGAGGCGACAGGCAATCCCGTATCGATAGGATTTGGCGACGAAAAAAGAATTTTTGCCGCCATTAGTAGCAAAAATAGACAGCCTAACAGTTGCGCAATATCAAATATTTCTTGATTTCTTTGAATAACCATCGCCAGACCGAACACGGTTATAAGCGCATAAATACCGACACCGACGCCATGACTAATCGCCGCATAACACCCAGCGGCTCTGCCATGGGCAAGCGTGTGATTAACCACTACCGCAAGACTTGGACCAGGAGACATGGCGCCCAGCGCACAGGCTAAGGTAACCGCAATCCAAAATCCGAGACTGGCTTCATTTATCCACGAGATGTCCATAAGACTTTTATACAGAGATACCCAGATAAAACAAGTTAAAACACTGTTGCTGAGAATAGTCCGCCGTTATAAACACATCGTCAATATGAATTAAAAAAAGCCAACTAGATCACAGTTTTTCGAAATCTTAGAGACTAACATCGTCAACCTGGACGTAAAGAGGCCCATTAAAGGAGAATGATATGGAACAAGATGGCGAATCCAACGCAGAGCGATTTGACTATCAGGGTAAAAAAAGCATCGAGCAAGCTTACGACTCGGGTTATGAAGTGTTTAGAGAGTTTGTAGCGGAGCTACCAAACGACGAATGGGTGAATTTAATCACCACACTTGACGAGTATTCTATTTAAGGTTAGTAGACACTCGGTCAAATAGCTCAGCTCGTTCAGTAATACTTAACATAGCTATGCGTTTGTATATTTCTTCAACTGTCTCTGCTGTAGGGGTTCGGGCTGTTTTAGCTCCTCTAGACTCATAGAGTGACTCTGGAGTGATGCCAAAAAAGTTAGCTATTCTAACGACAGAGTCTCTTCTAGGCTCACGAGTCACCTCACTGAGAATGCGATTAATAGTAGGTTGCGGAACACCTGTAGCTCTCGAAAGGGCACTTTGAGATAGATTATTATCTCTCATTAGTTTCGATAGCTGCTTACTAATATCTAGTTTCATGGGGCTTCTCCTAGCACATCTAATTCGATTTCAATATCAATATCAATATCAAAAGAGTAGATCCCTTTTAACTCGAAATCAAAATTAGAATGTCACTCATTTTTATTATATTTCTGAGACCTACAGTTCTTCTTTCCATTATCGTATAATTTAAATCTATATTCGAATCTTTTTATAAACTGAAAAAGCATTAGTAAATAACTTTTAACGATATTAACTAGTTAATTCAAGAGCTTCAGCGGATACCTAATAAAATATCGGGCCGGTCAGTAATAATACCGTCAACTCCAAGATAAATTGACTGTTGCATAGACTCGGGATCATTAAGAGTCCAAGCATCAACGCGAATATTACGCTCATGCATCTTATTCACTAGGCTTAGATCGAGAATATCGACGACACCATAATTTATTGGAATATGAATGGTATATCCTTCAGATATGAACAGATGGCTAAGATTGAATTTCTCAAGCAAGACTAGCTGCGTTACTTCTGTGCGTCCTAAAGATGTGGGCATTTCAGGACACTCTCGCCTAAAGTGTTTAAGCACATGAGTATGAAAAGAACCCACCAATACTTGCTTTTGCATATTATGCTGGCGGATGAGACCACACAAGCGATCTGCTGCAGACACATCTTGCGGCTTTAATTCAATTAGGTATCTTTGATCAGGTAGCTCTAAAAAGAGATCTCTTAAGGCTGGAACCCTAATAGAATCTTGGGGCGCCGCGTTCGGGTAATCTATTTCGTGGAAGCCGACATCATAGCCTTGTATATCAGCTAGACTCATTGCTGATATCTGACCAGTCCCATTAGTAGTCGTATCAATCGAAGCATCATGCCGAACCACCAAAACATCATCTGCGGTTAAATGAACATCGATCTCGATAATATCAGAGCCAATATTGACAGCATTTATGGCCGCCTCAATGGTATTGCCAGGCACCAGCCCTCTTCCGCCCCTATGAGCAATAACCGAGAAGCCCGTATCACCATAAAAAGCAATATCCTCCTTAGGTTCGGGCTCTGGGAGTAACAGCAGTACCCCATATATACAGGCCAACACCAATAAAAATTTCAAAAAATATCTCATAATCCGGCTTTTCCTTCGCCTGATCTCCAGCATCAATAGCCCCACGCTCCGAGAGACCCTTAAAGTAGAAAATTGAAGTGGTTTCTGCTTTTCACCAAGCTAAAGACCATTACTCAGCATGACGGTTAGCTATCAACTCATCCACCACCGATGGATCGGCAAGTGTTGATGTATCGCCAAGACTGTCTAGCTCATTTGCTGCGACCTTTCTCAAGATACGACGCATGATCTTTCCCGATCTTGTTTTTGGCAGCCCGGGCGCCCATTGAATAATGTCAGGTCTCGCAATAGGCCCAATCTCTTTAACACAAAGAGCCACCAGCTCCTTTTTAAGTGCAGTATCAGGTTCAATGTTTGTCATTGGTGTGACATAACAATAGATACCCTGCCCCTTAATATCGTGAGGATATCCGACTACCGCAGCCTCAGCAATAGACTCGTGAAGGACGAGAGCACTTTCAACTTCGGCTGTTCCCATCCGATGCCCTGATACATTTAAAACATCATCAACACGACCAGTTATCCAGTAATAGCCGTCAGCGTCTCTCCGTGCGCCGTCACCGGTAAAGTAATAACCTGGGTAGGCACTAAAATAGGTCTCAATACAGCGTTTATGATCCCCATAAACCGAGCGAATCTGGCTGGGCCACGACGATCTGATCATCAACAACCCTTCACCTTCGCCCTCAATTTGATTCCCCTCTGTATCCAGTAAGATGGGCTCAACACCAAAGAATGGCAACGTCGCAGAGCCAGGCTTTAAATCAGTAGCGCCAGGCAACGGCGTTAGCATATGAGCACCTGTTTCTGTCTGCCACCAGGTATCAACGACAGGACAGCGAGACCCACCAATCATCTGGTAATACCACTCCCAAGCTTCAGGGTTAATAGGTTCGCCCACAGTACCCAATAACTTAAGTGATTTTCGCGACGTCTTGTTGACGAAATCATTACCCGCCCCCATCAGCGCTCGGATAGCAGTTGGTGCTGTGTAAAACTGGTTCACCTGATGCTTATCAATAATCTGCCAAAATCTTGAAGCATCTGGATAGGTTGGCACACCCTCAAACATCAACGATATGCCACCATTACAAAGTGGCCCATAAACAATATAACTATGACCAGTGACCCAACCAACATCAGCTGTACACCAATAGACATCTCCATCTTTATAATCGAAGGTGTATTTATGACTCATAGCACTCATGAGTAAGTATCCGCCTGTAGTATGCATCACGCCCTTAGGCTTGCCAGTAGACCCAGAGGTATAAAGAACAAAAAGAGGATCCTCGGCATCCATTATTTCGGGCGAGCAATGAGAAGGTACGTCCTCTATAGCTTGGTGATACCAAATGTCTCTACCTTCGTTCCAGCCAACCTTCCCTTTGGTTCGCTCCACCACCAGACAAGTATGCACCTCAGGGCAGTTTTCTAATGCTCTGTCGACATTGGTCTTCAAAGGAACAGTTTTACCGCCCCTATATCCTTGATCAGCCGTGATGACGACCTGACAATCTGAATCGAGAATCCGATCTTTTAATGCATCTGGTGAGAAACCACCAAAGACTACCGAGTGAACAGCGCCAATTCTCGCACAGGCCAACATTGCGTAAGCTGCCTCAGGGATCATAGGCATATAGATACACACACGATCGCCCTTCTTTACACCTCTCTGACGCAATATGTTGCCCAGGCGGGATACCTTATTGTGGAGCTCCTTATACGTTATTTCTTTATCTTCTGTCGGTTCATCACCTTCCCAAATAAGTGCCGTTTGATCTGAACGATGAGCAAGGTGCCTATCAATACAGTTAACGGAGACATTTAACGTGCCGCCCTCAAACCAAGCAGCCTCGCCCTTAGCAAAGTCATAGTCGCGCACTGTTTGCCACGGGGTCTCCCATGTCAAAAATTTAGCAGCTTGATTAGCCCAAAACTCCTCTGGATCGTCAACAGATTGATGGTACATCTCTTGGTACATTTCTTTGTTGATCCAAGCTGTTTTAGCCCAGCTTTCAGGCACCGAATATAAGTTACCGTCAGACATAATATGACTCTCTATTGTTCGACATGCTGCTATCTCGTGAATATTTACTAGAACAGTACCTGAAAGACTCCTCTCAGAACAATTAACATAATAATATATCTTATATCATTTCTTCTTATGCCCTTGTAAAAGAAGTAAAGCCTCTCTTTTACTGGACTCGAAGCTTATTTAACTGTCTTTCTTTAAGCGGGTTGGTAGGAGACTATTTTTAATCTTTTCAAGATGAGGAAGAAAGTCAGGCCCTCTGCGCAAGGTAAATCCTGTTGCTAAACTAACATTACTCTAATTATTTTAGTTGATCTATTTAGCCCAAAAGATGGATAAGGGTGCAACATGCTGATTTAAAATCGCCCGAATAGGCAACTCAGTAATGTCATCACCTTTCTGAGCAGCCTGCAAGACGCCCTGTTTGCCCGCCCCCTTGATATGAAGAATAATCTGCTGACTGTCCAGTAAGCGAGGCAAAGTCAAAGTCATTCGTTGATGAGGTGCTGCCGTTGGCATTACTGCAATTGCAGTGCGACCTGAATTCATGTCAAGTCCCAACGCCAAGGTCTTAGCGCCAGGAAATAACGATGCAGTGTGACCGTCGTCGCCCATTCCTAGAATCACTACCGTAAACTGACCCAACGATTCAATATCGCTCTCAGACTGGAGCTCACCCTCTACCGCGTCCATCGCTGAGTTTTTTAACGGTATAAATTCAGCCGCGTGAGCCTCATTGATTAACAAATTCTCACGGACCAACTTCTCATTGCTATCGCCATGGTCAGCATCAACCCAGCGCTCATCCGCAAGTGTCACGACAACCTTAGACCAATCCAAAACCTGTTGAGATAGTAGATGAAAAAAAGCCAATGGCGTTCTTCCGCCGGATACAACTAAGGATGCCGAACCTATCTTATTGATCGTACCGATCAAAAGCTCAGTCACCTTAATGACCAAAGCAGTATCTAGCGCAGAGGAATTTTCAAACTCTAGCTCTAGTAATTTCATATCAGGATTGATACCACCTTCAATCATCAGTGCTCACTCTATCTAAGGTGATAACAGGAATAATAGGACTCTCAGATAATAAATTTTGCACTAACAACTCCTTAAAATTGCTGTAATCTTTTGGCAGCGCCAAGAAGGCCTAAGTTGCTGCGAACTACTAAATAGACCGGTATCGATTGCAAGTAACTGACAAAACGACCCTTATCCTCAAACTTCCGACGAAAACCACTCTTGATAAAAAATTCTTGGAATCGAGGAATCACTCCGCCGGCTATATAAATCCCGCCTTTGGCGCCAAAGGTTAGAGCCAAATTACCCGCCGCAGTTCCCACACCTTCACAAAACATATCGAGCGTTTGTAATGCTTTAGCATCACTATTATCTAGGGCCGCAGCGACCACTTCAGCCGGAGTCTCAAAAACAACCTTATCATGCTGTAGACTGCATAAAGCGGTATAAATATTAAGTATGCCTTTACCGGATAACAACCTCTCCAACGAAACGCGCCCGAAACGCGCTCTGAGCATACTAACCACAGCACTCTGCATATCATCTATGGGAGAATAATCGGCGTGGCCACCCTCACTGTCGAGGACATGATAGCCTTTAGAATACGGCACTATGCAGGCTACCCCTAGACCAGTCCCTGCCCCCATGATGCCAATGGCCTTGCCTCCAACTGGTACCTCTCCCCCGACCTTAACTAAATCAGCCTCCGATAGCTCGGTAATACCATGAGCGACAGCCTCAAAATCATTAATAACTGATATAGTTTCGCATCCCAACAAGGTCTTTAATTCAGATTTTGAAAATGCCCAATGACTATTGGTAAAGCTAATTATTTCATTACCAGCTGGGCATGCAACTGCGAAACAGGCCCTAGATGGCGGGGTTTTCCATCCGGTAGCAGTTTTTATTTCCCGCAGTAAAATGACGATCAAATTCACGAACTCAGGATACTCATCCACCGAATGATGGAATTCATATTGGCTTTCTAATTGCCCCTCTAAGAGCGCTGAAAACCTTGCATTAGTACCGCCAATATCAGCGACTAAACTCCACTTTTGACTCATATTCTACTCTCCAGGAAAAAGTATGATGCACCCTGCTCCGCGTTACTTATATTCACACGGTTAACTGCAAACAACTCACGGTCGCAGCCACGCTGATCAGCGCTCGACTAGTAATCTCATGGCTCGCTTAATAAGCTCTGGATATTCTACATAAGGATGATGAGCCGATAACATGTCATTGTATGCTGTAACAATCCCGACATTGGCGGCCTGCATCAGCCTAAAACTATCTTTGTCATTATCACCGCAGGCGGCGAACCCATGTGCAAGATTACCGCAGCTCAACTTACCCCTCTCCGGTCGATTATTACGATCTTCCGCAATTTGTGCTAAATAATCAGCACGCAAAGTCCCGCTGCGCTCTATAATACACTCTGTGACTGCAGCAACTTGTTGATTAGCATGGGGCATAATAGCTCCGAAAAGATAAAGGCGTATTGAAACTAAATTACATGATTAGGTCACATTTAATCAACAGTAAAGTCTATAAGACGTAATTTTATTACACTTGTAGATAGAGGTTAAAGGCGGCAATCATGGTTATTTGGCCGCCAATTTTACTCTTTTATCAGATAGCCTGAAACAGGAATAAAATACGCAATGAAAGATAACATGTATTCACCAACCACTACTGCAGCTTGGTCCGCGCTAAAAACCTTAGCCACAAGCATAGACTGCATTGTAATCCAGGATTTTTTTGATTCAGACGCTGACCGTGCCAATAATATGACAGTTCAGGTTAATGAATTACTGCTCGATTATTCAAAAAATCTAGTCAGTCATGAAATTCTTCAAAAGCTATTAGCACTGGCGGAACAGTCCAACTTCAAAGCACACCGCAGCGCCATGTTTGCCGGTGAGGTCATCAATACCACAGAAGACCGTGCAGTTCTCCACGCCGCGCTTAGAGCAGAGCCAGAAGATACAAATTCGCCAGAGGATTTCGCCCGAAACAGCCTGGTTAAGGCTCAGCTAGAACAGATGCGCTTAGTCAGTGAAAAAATTCGTAATGGCGAATGGCGAGGCTCCACTGGAAAAACAATCACCGATGTCATTAACATCGGAATTGGTGGCTCAGACTTAGGCCCAAAACTAGCCTGCAACGCCCTTAATGAATTCGCGCACCCCAATATTAATCTGCATTTTATTTCAAATGTTGATGGTGCTGAAATCCTGACAACGTTAGCTAAACTGAATCCAGAGACAACCCTTGTTGCACTGGCGAGTAAAACTTTCACCACTCAAGAAACTTTACTCAATGCCAAGACAGCTATTAACTGGTTTGAGCAGAACTTAGGCTTGGCAAGCGCACAAAACTCCCGTCATTTCATCGGCCTAACGGCGAACAAAGCCAATGCTGTTGCTTATGGCATCCCTGAATCACAAATTCTGGAGTTTGCGGAATGGGTCGGGGGCCGTTATTCACTCTGGTCAAGCATAGGACTGTCTATCGCTATCAGTATTGGCTTTGACGGATTCGTGGAGATGCTGAGGGGTGCGCGAGAAATGGATTTACACTTTCAGCAAGCACCACTGAACCAAAACATGCCTGTCATCATGGCCTTACTGGGCATCTGGTACAGTAATTTTATGGGAGCCCAATCTAGCGCCGTCATTCCTTACTGCGAGCGCCTACTGCTTCTCCCTTCCTATCTACAGCAACTAGATATGGAAAGTAATGGAAAGGCGAGCACACTGCAAGGTAAGGCCACAGACTACGATACGGGGCCCATTATTTGGGGGCAAACTGGCACTAATGGTCAACACGCATTTTTTCAACTGCTACATCAAGGCACACGGTTGGTTCCAATTGATTTTATAGCTGCGGTCAAAGACGACCTCAGTAATGAAGAACATCACCGTGTTTTATTAGGCAACATGCTTGGTCAGTCTGCTGCTCTAATGAAGGGCCAATTGGCTCCGGAGGGCGAGCAACATCGATATTATCCAGGTAATAAGCCATCAAATACCCTATTAATGGATAACTTATCACCTAAAAACTTTGGCGCTTTAATCGCCCTTTATGAGCATAAGGTGTTTGTGCAGGGTAGTATTTGGAACATCAACTGTTTTGATCAATGGGGTGTTGAGTTGGGTAAGAAAATGGCCGACAGGTTGTTAGATGACGATCTCGACAGGACTACATTGGACCCATCATCTCAGAGACTGTTTGAACACATTGATAGGATTAAGTAGATGACCCCGGTGTACTCACACTGGTTGGTCGCAGTTCTTTAGGCAGCGAGAAGCTAATGTTTTCTTCAGCCCCTTTAATCTCATTCGGTGGCATCGCACCAAAGCTGACTAGTTGGGCAACGACCCCCTCAACCAACACTTCAGGCGCCGATGCCCCTGCTGTAACGCCAACTGTTCTTGCATCTTGAAACCATCGTGAGTCCATATCTTCAGGCCCATCAATAAGGTAAGCGTTGCAGCCACAACGTTCGGCTAACTCTTTAAGCCGGTTAGAATTAGAACTGGCCACCGAGCCTACAACCAAAACCACATCAGACTCTATCGCCAACTGTTTCACTGCATCTTGTCTATTTTGAGTGGCATAACAAATATCATCTTTACGTGGGCCTTGAATATGCGGAAATTTCAGCCGCAAAGCCTCGATCACGCCAGCCGTATCGTCCATAGAAAGAGTCGTCTGTGTAACATAAGCTAACTTAGAGGGATCTCTTACCTCGAGTACCAACACGTCATCTTGATCTTCGACAAGGTGTATTGCACCCCCGTGTAATTTATCAAACTGCCCCATGGTTCCTTCCACTTCAGGATGACCCGCGTGCCCGATCAAAACGCAATCAATCCCATCGGCACTGTACTTTATCACTTCAAAATGGACTTTAGTCACCAAAGGGCATGTCGCATCAAAAACCTTAAGGCTGCGATCTTTTGCCTCTTTACGCACCGCTTGAGAGACACCATGAGCACTAAATATAACAATTACATCGTCAGGAACCTCACTCAACTCCTCAACGAAGATAGCACCTCTAGAGCGCAGATTATCAACCACAAATTTATTGTGTACGACCTCGTGCCTAACATAGATGGGGGCACCAAAAAGAACGAGCGCGCGGTCAACAATATCGATCGCACGATCAACACCAGCGCAAAAACCTCTAGGATTGGCGAGCTTAATATCCATCAGTGTAAACTCTCTGGAGCAACATCAATTATGCGGACTTGAAAAATAATATTCTTTCCAGCCAGTGGATGGTTAAAGTCGATCAGTGCTCGATCATCGTTAATCTCAACGATCACCCCCGGCAGCTCACCATCACCATTCTGAAAGGAAAACATCGCACCAACTTCTATCTCGTTCTGATCAAAATTACTACGATCCACTTCCTGCACATTTTGGGGATTATGCTGACCAAAAGCATTTTCTGGGGCAATCGTGAACTCACGTTCATCACCGCCCACTAAACCCATCAAAGAAGACTCAAATCCCGGTAGCAAATTTCCGTCACCTACCGTAAAGGTGGCCGCTTTTGCCTCAAAATTTGAGTCTATAACATGGCCATCCTCAAGCACTAAGGCAAAATGCAAGGTAACTATGGTTCCACTGTCTACTGATAATGTCATCTCAATCCTAACTTTTTGAATCTTGGTCAGATACAAACGTATCCAAAATTAATAAAAATGCACCGACGGTAATCCCGATGTCGGCAACATTAAACGCAGGAAAATGCATACCAGACCAATGAAAATCTAAAAAATCGACCACGTAGCCTAAAAAGGCTCGATCATAGAGATTGCCCAAAGCCCCACCCAAGATTAGTGCCAAGGCTAGACCCTCTAACCAACGTTGCCTAGATAAGCGAGTCATCCACACGATGATAATAACACTGACTATGGACGACAAAGTCGTGAAGAACCAACGCTGCCACCCCCCTGCATCACTTAAGAAACTAAAGGCCGCACCATAATTATGCACATGCACTATGTTAAAGAAATCGGTTATTACCTCACCCTGCCCATAGGGAAAGTCTGCCACTATCCATGCTTTTGTTAGCTGGTCAGCTGCGACAATGAGAGCCGCCAACATAAACCATCCAAACCTATATGACATGGCACTTTCAGACTTAGGCATGAGATCGAGTCTCTCCAGCGCCACTGATATTATCAATGCAGCGCCCACAAACCTCTGAATGATCTGCCTGAGTACCGACATCTTCAATAAAATGCCAGCAGCGAACGCACTTGGTCGCTGTGGAGTGAGATACAGAGACCCTCAAACCGCCAAGAGGCGACTCTTGAATATCAGCAGCCTCAGACAACGGTGAGAGTACGGCTTTTGAAGTAATCGTGACAAAACGTAACTCATCGCCTAGTTTTGCAAGTGTTTCATACAAAGTATGGTCGGCATATACGGCTATATCAGCGCTGAGAGACCCTTTAATAGCGCCCTCTTTTCTCTGATCTTCGATAACCTTATTGATCGCTTCTTTGACCAACAAAATAGATGCCCAGTCATCATTGCTAATTGTTTCCTCACTGGACAACCTAGGCAGCGGATACCATTCGGCGACAAAGACAGACTTACTTCGATCACCCGGCATAAAGCTCCATATTTCATGAGCAGTAAAGCTTAGTATCGGTGCGATCCAGCGGACAAATGCCTCGGCAATATGAAAAAGAGCCGTTTGAGCTGAGCGTCTTGGTAGGCTATCTTCAGCACAGGTATAAATCCGATCTTTAATAATATCCAGATAAAAACCACCCATATCACGGACACAGAAATTGTGTAATTTTTGATAGATTTGATGGAATTGGAAATTATTATAATCGCTAATAATCTCGTCCTGAAGCTGGGCGGCACAGTCAATCGCCCAACGATCAAGACCGATTAAGTCCTCGTGTTTAACCGCGTGAAGAGACGGATCGAAGCCATCGATATTAGATAGGAAATAACGCGCTGTATTACGAATACGACGATAGGAATCGCCTGCTCGATTGAGTATCTCGTCAGATACGGTCATCTCAGCACTAAAATCAGCTGAGGCAACCCAGAGGCGCAACACATCGGCACCGAGTTTATTAATAACTTTTTGTGGTGATACCACATTGCCAATTGACTTGGACATCTTGCGCCCGTTTTCATCGACCGTAAATCCGTGGGTTAAAACTGCTTTGTAGGGAGCCGTGCCGTTAATTGCAATCGCCGTCTTCAATGAAGACTGAAACCACCCTCTATGCTGATCCGAACCCTCTAAATAAAGATCTGCTGGGTAGCTGAGATCTTCACGATCATCAATGACAGAGACATGAGTCACACCAGAATCAAACCAAACATCGAGAGTATCGGTGACTTTTTGATAATCTTCCGCTTCAACACCTAACAAGTCTGCCGCGTCTAGAGAATACCAAGCATCAATGCCTTGAGTTTCAACAATACAAGCCACCTTCTCGATTAAACTAGCCGTGTTTGGATGAATCTCTCCGGACTGCTTATGGACAAACAACGTGATCGGAACACCCCAGGTGCGTTGCCGAGAAACACACCAATCTGGACTATTATCTAGCATACCCTCAATGCGCGCCTCACCCCAATCAGGGTGCCAGCTCACGCTTTTGATCGCAGCCTTGGCTTGATCCAATAAGCCTTTTTTATTCATCGATATAAACCACTGAGGCGTTGCTCTGTAGATCAGTGGAGTTTTGGTCCGCCAACAATGGGCATAGCTATGCGTGATCTTACCGCAGGCCATCAGATTACCCTGCTCAGTGAGCACGTCGATAACGTGCTGATCAACCTTATAGACATGTTCTCCGGCAAACAGCTCGACATCATCCCGAAAAGTACCATTGTCGATGATATAATTTAGAGTGCCAATACCGTACTGCTTAGCCACATTAAAATCTTCTACGCCATGGTCTGGTGCCGTGTGAACGCAACCTGTACCTGCATCAGTAGTGACATGATCACCCAGTAACACAGGAATCTTGCGGTCATAGAAAGGATGATCAGCAACCAGATCTTCCAACGCTTCGCCCTGACAGTTTGCCAATACTTTATAATCTGTAATCTCGAGTCGCTCCATCACTGACTCGAGCAACACCTGTGAACAGATTAAACGCGTAGAACCTGACTCTGTTGCGCACTGGACCAAACTGTATTCCAGCTCTGCACCCATTGAGATCGCCTGACTACTTGGAATAGTCCAAGGCGTTGTGGTCCAGATTAAAACATTAATTTCACTCTCACCGATCAGCCCGCCAAAGGCGACAGATAGTTTATCAAGTTGCTTAATATCAGTTACCGGATAGGCGACATCGATAGAAAATGATGTTTTATCTTGATACTCAACCTCAGCCTCAGCCAAAGCTGATCCGCCAACAACGCTCCAGTAAACCGGTTTGTATCCCTTGACCAAATGACCATTAGCGGTGATCTTGCCCAGCGCACGAATAATATCCGCCTCGACGCCAAAATTCATTGTCAGGTAGGGTCTGTCCCAATCACCAAACACCCCAATACGAACAAAATCTTTACGCTGACCATCCACCTGTTTCATTGCATAGTCACGACACTTTTGCCGAAAAACAGAATAATCGACCTTGACTCCAGCCTTGCCGATTTTCTTTTCTACATTGTGCTCAATGGGCAACCCATGGCAATCCCACCCAGGGATATAAGGCGCATCAAAACCACTCATAGTACGAGACTTCACAACTATATCTTTTAAGGTCTTATTAACCGCATGACCCAAATGAATATCACCATTAGCATAGGGAGGACCATCATGAAGAATATATTTCTCACGCCCGGATCGAGCCTTTCTTATTTGCCCGTAAATATCTTTCTCATGCCATTCTTTTAAGATGCCGGGTTCTCTCTGTGACAAATTGGCGCGCATCGGAAAATCTGTCTTCGGTAGATTTAACGTTGCTTTATAGTCTATTGTTTGGTCGCTCATTTTCAGCCTTAAGGTCTACTATTTGTTTGTCTGGTTAAACCAGTCTCTTATGTTATTAACATCACGGCGGATATTTTCCACCAAGTCATCCAACGTAGTGAACTTTTTTTCGTCACGAATTTTATGTTTAAACTCTACTTCAATACGCTGACCGTAAAGTTTGCCTTCAAAACCCAAAAAGTGTACTTCTAGAATTGGTTTTACTAAATCACCAACCGTTGGTCTGATACCTACATTAGCCGCGCCTTGAAAAATTTCGTTACCGACATTTACCAGCACCGCAAAAACGCCTGACAACGGAGCGCTATATCGATGAAGCTGCACATTAGCCGTTGGGAAGCCCAATTCAGTTCCAAGCTGCTGACCGTAAACAACTCGACCTTGAATTGAAAATGGTCGTCCTAACAAGACCTGTGCACCAGCAAAATCCGATTGTCGCAAAAACTTTCGCACTAGCGTGCTACTAACGCGTTGACCATCGACTTCGAGGGTTTCAGTGTCCTGAACTTCAAAATTAGCCTTAGCGCCTGAGCGCTTCAACATCTGGAAATCACCGCTGCGGTCACAACCAAAACGAAAATCATCACCAATAATTAAGTAACGAGTACGTAAACCCTTAACTAATACCTGATCAACAAACTGTTGAGCCGTTAGGCTTCTCAGCGCCTGATTGAACTGCAGACAGACGACCTGATCAATACCAAAATCTGTCAGTGCTTCTATCTTCTCTCGCAGACGCATTAATCGTGCAGGAGCCTTTTCACCTGAAAAGTACTCCTGAGGCTGAGGCTCAAAAACCATGACCACCGAGGGCAAATTTAAGGCTGCGGCTTTATTTTTCACCTGCTGCAATATAGCTTGATGACCAAGGTGCACGCCGTCAAAAGAACCGATGGTTACAACCGATTCTTGGTCAGAGGCATGCAGATTATGTAATCCTCGAATAAAACTCATTTTGCCTCGTTTTACAGCCAACATCATTACTCTCTAAACAAGGCGCAAAGTATACCTAGCAACGCGCAGAAAGGTAAGAGATAGGCCTACAATGGTGTGTTACGTTTACGCTTTTTAAATGCTCATGCACAGCTACGTCTCTAGCCTCAAAAAAGCCCTGTGATTTATGATTGACGCGAGGTCGCCTTAGCGGGGCCACGCAGATCTGACATTTTAAAGCCAGTTATTAAAAGCATTAAAACATAGGCTACAAATCCGGCGGCGCAAAGCCCGAGAATACCTCTTGACCTCTGCCACCAGGGCATGTTTTGCCAAACCTCAGAATTTAACGCATCTAGCGGACCAGCAACCAACACCAACACAACCAACATTGCACCAACAGCTGCACTTAACCGGCAGAAGAATCCCACCCAATGACCTGAAGCCACATAAACACCACTCCTTTTTAGATAGATATACAGGAGGATGGCATTTAAAAAAGCAGCGACTGACGTCGCGGCAGCTAATCCAAGATGTCCGATCTGCCAATAAAAATGCAAGGGCACCACAAAAAGAATATTAAGCACCATATTAGTCACCATAGCGATAATGCCAATACGTACTGGTGTGCGCATATCTTGACGAGCAAAAAAACCGGGGGCGAGCACCTTAATCAACATAAACGCAATCAGACCCAAGGCATAGGCGCGCAAACTCAGCGTTGCCATAGACATATCCCTAATGGTCATTACGTCGCCATAATAAAATAGGGTGACTAAAATGGGTTCGGCTAATAGCACCAGCGCGGCAGACGCCGGCACCGCAATTAGCAGAATCATTTTCAGCGCCCAGTCTAATGTCTCAGAATATTCCTGAGTTGAACTCGCCGCATGATGGCGTGACAGGTTAGGTAATATTACCGTGGCAATAGCAACGCCAAATACACCTAGAGGCAGTTCCGACAAACGATCCGAATAGTACAACCAAGAGACACTTCCTGTTGGTAAGAACGTCGCTAGCATGGTATCTAGTAGTAAATTTATTTGACTAACAGAAACCCCAAATATTGCAGGCCCCATTAGCTTTAAAATTTTACGTACACCGGGATGATGCCAATCAACTTTGGGTGCGGGCAGCATGTGAATACGCAATAAAAACGGAATCTGAAAAATAAACTGCAAAATTCCTGCAAATAACACGCCCCAAGCGAGGGCAAAAGCTGGCTGCTCAAACATGGGGGCTGCGATTAGAGCCGCAGCAATCAGCGATATATTCAGCAAAATAGGTGTAAATGCCGGCACCGCGAACCGATCATAGCTATTAAGAATACCCCCAGCGACACCGGTCATCGAAATAAACATTAAGTAGGGAAAGGTAATACGCAACATCTCGGCAGTGGCAGTAAACTTTAGGGGGTCATTAAAAAACCATTTTGGTGCAAAAATAGCCGCCATGGCAGGTGCTGCCAGGACAATGACCAACGTAAACAATAAAAGGGTAAGGCCCAAAGTACCACTTACTCGGCTTATTAAGCTTCGTACTGCAGCCTGACTACCCTGCTCTCGATACTCACCCAATATCGGCACAAATGCCTGAGCAAAGGCTCCTTCAGCAAACAACCGACGAAAAAAATTAGGGATTTTAAAGGCGACAAAAAATACGTCTGCAAATGCCTCGGCGCCAATAACTCTGGCAAATACAACGTCTCGAGCAAGTCCCATGACACGGGATAGCATGGTGAAAAAGCTAACGACACCGCTAGAACGTAACAAACCATTGTCTTTAGGATTACCTGAAGACTCGACGAAAGCCCCGGTAGGCACGCCTTGATCATCTAACTGTGATCGTTCCTGAGTCAAAAGAGCACCTATTCATTATGGATTTATAAACTACAGTTTAACCACTGACATCGCTACGGCCAAGCGAATCTAAAAACCCCAACATTAGATAATACTGTTAGACTTACAAGCGAAGCATCACAGTAACGGTTTTTAAACTAAATAAGCCTAAATAAAGCATGAAAACTAGGTTGAATATTACAACTAAACCCTGTATATTTCCGCGCCTTTAGCGAGTCCATAAAGTTAGGAGTAAGAAAGTTGGCAAATTCAGTACAAGCAAAGAAACGCGCACGCCAAAACGAGAAACGCCGCCAGCATAATGCCAGCCTGCGCTCTATGGTCCGCACCTATTTAAAGAAAGTTGATGCTGCTATCACCTCTGGTGATAAAGCAGTGGCGCAAGAAGCCTACACTGCTTCCGTGCCTGTTATAGATCGTATGGCCGATAAAGGAATTATTCATAAGAATAAAGCCGCTCGCCATAAGAGTCGTTTAAACGCTAAAGTTAAAGCGCTTAGCGCAGCGTAAGAACTTCTCAATAAAAAAAACCGGCTAAAGCCGGTTTTTTTTCGTTTGTAACTTAACCAATAAGCGGCCTAGGACTGAGCATTAACGACCATGTTGTCTCGGTGAATCAACTCATCATCCTCACGATAACCTAGCACCTCAATAATTAACTCAGTACTTTTACCCTTTATCTTTAGCGTTTCCACTGCACTGTAGTTAACCAACCCACGCGCTATTTCCTCACCGTTTTCATTCACACAACTTACCAGGTCACCGCGACTAAACCCACCGCTTACACTTTTAACCCCAACAGGTAGCAAACTACGGCCCTCTTTTAACACCACGGCCACTGCTCCAGCATCAAGGATCAACTGCCCTTTAACCTGCAACTGACCCGCTAACCACTGTTTTCGCGCCGCAATGGGCTTCTGGCTCGCGGATAACAATGTTCCAATAACATCACCGCGACCCACCCTAATAAGAACCTCTTCATTTCGACCGCCAGCGATCACTGTGTTACAACCAGAGCGTGCTGCTAAACGTGCCGCCTGAAGTTTAGTGACCATGCCGCCGCGACCTAAACCACCCGCACTCTCGCCAACCAAAGCGTCCAGTGCCGCGTCATCTGCCTGCGCTTGAGACACCAATTTAGCCTTTGCATCGTAGTCAGGATTGGCGCTGTAAAGACCATCTTTGTCAGTCAATATCACCAAGAGATCGGCATCAATTAAGTTAGCAACTAAAGCGGCCAAACTATCATTGTCACCAAAACGAATTTCATCGGTAACAACAGTATCATTTTCATTAACAATTGGAACAACGCCTAACTCCATAAGCTTTTTTAGGACACCACGAGCATTCAGATAGCGCTGTCTATTGGCTAAATCGTCGTGGTCAAGCAAGATCTGTGCGGTAGCTCGTGTGAATCGCTCAAAGCTACTCTCGTAGGCCTGAATAAGCCCCATTTGACCCACCGCAGCGGCGGCCTGTAATTCATCAATGCTGTCAGGTCTTTGTGCCCACCCTAGACGGGCAATACCCTCAGCGATAGCGCCTGACGACACTAGTACAATCTCATTGCCCTGATCAAGTAAAGTCGCTATCTGGCTGACCCACCCATCAATAGCTTCTCGATCAAGACCTGCGCCATCATCGGTCAATAAGGCGCTGCCGATCTTAACGACCCAGCGCTTAGCATCTTTAGCGACCGTCCTATTCACCTTATATTACTCCGCGTAAACCACTTCAACATCGTTATCATCGTCATCACTATGATCATCTAGCCGCGATTGTTGACGAGCCGTTCGACGTGTTTCTGCAAGACCATCAATTCGATCACGCGCCTCGGCCTGAATCTCTGTACGCCGCGCCTCTGCAAGCTCAGCTAAATTTGGATCAACCAACTCTCGCTGCCGATGATCGTCAATATAATCCATGATCGCTGCACACAGCACTTTAGTACCCTGAGAAGCCAAACCAGATATTCTGAAGACCGGCCCTTTCCACTCTAAATTATCTATGACTTGCTGGCATGCAACGTCAATATCTTCCTCCCGCAATAAATCGACCTTATTAAGTATTAACCAGCGATCTCCATCAGCCAATGTAGGGCTAAAGGCACCCAGCTCACGCTCAATAACCTGTGCATTTTGTCCCGGTGTAGACCCATCAAACGGTATCATATCGACCAGATGTAACAGCAGTCGTGTCCGGGTGAGATGTTTTAAGAACCGAATGCCCAACCCAGCACCCTCAGATGCTCCCTCAATGAGGCCAGGAATGTCAGCCACCACAAATGACTTATCGCCACTCATGCCCACGACACCTAAATTAGGAACCAAGGTGGTAAAAGGATAATCAGCGACTTTTGGGCGTGCCGCAGAGACTGATCGAATAAACGTCGATTTACCCGCATTGGGCAACCCAAGCAGTCCTACGTCGGCCAACACTTTAAGTTCGAGTTTTATTTCTCTGACTTCTCCATCCTGTCCTGGCGAAGTCTGACGCGGTGCACGGTTAGTACTCGATTTATAGCGAGTATTGCCCAGACCATGGAACCCGCCTTGAGCTACCTTAAGCTGCTGATCTAGCACAGTGAGGTCGCCCATTACATCACCAGTTTCATTATCAAGAACTGTGGTGCCTACGGGCACCTGCAATATTAAATCATCGCCACCACGGCCAGTGCACTCTGCGCTGCTGCCCTGCTGCCCACCTTGAGCTTTAAAGTTACGGGTATAGCGGAAATCGATAAGCGTATTCAATCCCTCTTTAGCAACCAGTACGACACTGCCACCGTCGCCACCGTCGCCACCATCAGGACCACCTTTGGGAATATATTTTTCACGCCGGAAACTTAGGCAACCATTGCCACCTTTGCCGGCGTGAACTTTAATTGTAGCTTCATCAACAAATTTCATAGGAGCAGTTTACAGTTGCCAGAGGATTTAGTCATTTAGAGCATTAAGGGCTCAGTTTAGAAATAAAATTAGCGCTCATAAAAAAAGCCCCGCGTAGGGGCCTTTTTAACTGAACTGAAGCGTCTACGCAGACACTACCTCAGCATATTTACGATTGTGCGGGCCTTTTTGTACAAACTGCACTTTACCCGTCGCTTTTGCAAACAACGTGTGGTCTTTGCCAATACCAACATTGTTGCCAGGATGAAACTTAGTTCCACGCTGACGAATGATGATGCCACCTGCATTGATTGCTTGACCACCATAGACTTTCACGCCAAGTCGATTGCTTTGTGAATCGCGACCGTTACGAGTACTACCACCAGCTTTCTTGTGAGCCATTGCTATATCCTCTTTGGATTAACCGGCATTAATGCCAGTAATCTTAACTTCTGTATACCACTGTCTGTGGCCCTGTTGGGTGCGCGAGTGCTTGCGACGACGAAACTTGATGATGTTTACTTTATCACCACGACCGTGAGATACAATCTCAGCTGTCACTTTTCCACCCTCTACGTGAGGGGCACCAATCTTGACTTCAGCACCTTCGCCAACCATCAAGACTTCTTCGAAATCAATACTATCACCAGTTGCAATCTCAAGCTTCTCAAGACGCAGGGTTTCGCCCTCTACGACTCGATGTTGCTTTCCGCCACTTTTGATTACTGCGTACATGTTTTGCTCCAATTTTTAATGACCCTTTCGCGACCTGATTCTATCGCTTCAAGCCGTTGAGCTAATAGCCCCTTTGCGAGGGCGGCAATTCTAATGGAACACCCCCGTCTAATCAAGCATTTAAACAATGAAAACAACAGTAATCTGCCGGATTTAAAACAGGTGACACAAACTGATCAACAATGGAGACATCAAACCAAGCTCTAGACGATCAAATTAGGCGCCGTCAAGCCAGATAAGGGAAGCATTACGCCCCGTTACTTGATCTCTTCGGTAGGAAAAAAAGCGTTCTGGATCATTGACCGTACAGAACTCTCCACCGTGCACCGCAGATACACCGCAGGAGTGTAACTCGGCCCGCGCCAGTGCATAAATATCCGCCAAATACTTGGTGTTTGAATCTATGAAGGCCTTTTTAATCGCACCCCGATGGACGCTGTTTTGTACGTTTCCTAAAAAGGCCTCCCTAACGTCTACCCCGACCTCGAATGCTTGAGGTCCAACGGCGGGACCTAAATAAGCAAGGATGTTTTTTACAGAAGAGAATTGACTAAGGGTTTTACGCAATATGCCATTGGCAAGGCCACGCCATCCCGCATGAACAGCCGCGATCTGAGTGCCGTTTTGATCACATAAAAGGACCGGCAAACAGTCTGCCGTCATCACCACACAGGGGACACCGGCTTGATCACTAAAACTACCATCAGCATCGGGAATATCCTTAGCATCTGGTGCATAAATCACCTCAGTACCATGCACCTGATTGAGCCATACTGGCGACCTTGAAAGGTTGAGCATGGCTTTCAGCGCATCACGATTAGCCTGGACATCTGCCACCATGTCACCAACATGAAATGCGAGATTATTTTGGTTAAAAGGCCCCTCACTAAGACCTCCTGCCCTAACAGTTATAGCTGAGCGCACATTATCAGGCGCCGGCCAATCTGGAACAAAAAAAGACATCGCCTAACTATCCTATCGCCAAAGCTTCAAGTAAGTTTTGCATATCATCAGGTAAATCGGTACTCCAACCAACTTCCGTGCCAGTGGCAGGATGCACAAGCGCTAACTCTCGCGCATGCAACGCTTGGCGACCGAACTGCCGCAGACACGCCTGCAATTCTATTGAGGTGCCCTTATGAATCCGCAAACGCCCCGCATAGGTATCATCTCCAACAATAGGGTGTTTTATATGAGCCATATGCACTCGAATCTGATGAGTACGCCCCGTTTCTAGCTTAACCCGCAAATGACTGTGGCCTTCAAACCGTTGAAGCACGCGATAGTGTGTTCGCGCCTCTTTACCGTCAGTGATTACCGCCATTTTAGTGCGCTGTTGTGGGTGCCTGCCAATCGGCTGATCGACAGTACCACCCGCTATCACGCAACCGGCCACAACGGCTTCGTATTCACGACGCACCGTTCTGGCTTGCAACTGCAAAACCAAGTCAGTATGTGCTTGCAATGTCTTAGCCACCACCATCAAACCCGTAGTATCTTTGTCCAATCGGTGGACAATACCTGCGCGTGGTACCGCCTGAAGTGAAGGGCAATGATGGAGCAACGCATTAAGGACAGTACCAGAACGGTTACCTGCGGCAGGATGAACCACAAAATTTTCCGTCTTGTTAATGACCAAGATATGATCATCTTCAAATATAATATTTAAGGGTATATCCTCTGCCTGCCAGTCTCCCTCAGCCTCAAGATGGGCGTTTATCGTGAGTGTTTCACCACCGAGCAACTTATGCTTGGGCACCTTCTGCTGATTATCAACTCTTAACTCACCCTGTTTAATCCATTGTTGCAGACGCGATCGCGAAAACTCACTAAATAGCTCAGCCGCCACTTGATCTAATCGACGGCCACAATCTGAAGGCAGCACCATGGCTTCACGTTCAATATTATCTAAATTATTAGTCAATTCAGCTGATCCATTTTTACTTATTTCATTAATTACTAAACTTATTCTAAATTAATCGCTCTAACGAAAGCGATTTACTGCCGACCTACACCTATAAAATGGAAGAATTATTGGTTTAGTTAGCGGGCTGTGGTTAAATAGCCGACCTCGTCGAGTGGTAACTCGGCAGAGCCTACAACTGAGAATATTACATGAAAAACCTGTCGTTTATGTTGTTGATTTTGACTTTATCCCTCTCCTCTGGATGCTCTTGGCTTGGATGGGGTGATGATGAGCAGCCGGAAGAGGACACTACTGACTTTACCGAACGTAATTTTTACGACAAAATTCAAGCGAGCCTAAATGCTAGTAATTGGAGCGTTGCCATCAGCAACCTGCAGCTATTAGAGTCTCAATTTCCCTTTGGTAAGTATGCGGAACAAGGACAGCTCGAACTAATCTATGCCCAGTACAAATCAGCCGACTACGAATCAAGTATTGCATCGGCGGATCGATTTGTCCGCTTGCACCCACAACACCCCAATGTTGACTATGCGTTTTACGTTAAAGGCCTATCAGAAATCTCACAAACAGGAGGATTCTTCGACAGCTTTATGCCTACCGACAACAGTATGCGTGATATTGGAACAGCGCGAGGCGCTTTCACGACCTTAAGCGAACTGCTATCGCGCTTTCCTGAAAGCCCTTATGCAGACGATGCACGTAAACGTCTGGTCAGTTTACGTAACCGACTGGCTCGGGCCGAAATTCATGTTGCTAACTACTACTTTACCCGAGGTGCCTATTTAGCGGCAGCTACTCGAGGGCGTTATGTAGTAGAGAACTTTCAACAATCACCCGCCGTGCCCGATGGTCTAGCGGTCACCGCCCAAGCTTATTACATGCTGGATATGCAAGAACTAGCCGACAACTCTGTCAAGGTATTGGCTGCCAATTATCCTGAGCATCCATCTCTTGATCGAAATGGTCAATTTGATTTCGATCAACGCCTCATCGGTAACGAAGATACATTTCTAGATAAGCTGTCATTTGGCTTGCTTAAACGTATTAAACCACCTGCGTTTGATACCCGTACAATCTATGACAAAGCAACCCGCGATGCAGCTTTAATTAAGGGCGAAGCTGCAGGTACTATTCTTGGTATGAAACCAGCCACAGCGATTATTGTGGGCGTCCTTGGCGCCGCTGCGCTTGCCAATGGTGGCGGTAGCTCTTCCAGTGACGGTGGTGATGGCAATACAGGCACCACAGGTACAAATACAGGCACCACAGGTACCGGTGGTTCTGGAACGACTGGAACGACTGGAACATAAATACTCTAGGGAGATGGCGTTTATCAGCGAGATAAAATGTCGTCTAGCTAAAGCATACTCACCTTTGGACTGACAGGCTAATCAGCCTGTGTCCCTAACCCCAGGTGGACAAAATATCATCATGAACAAACAGCATATTATCGATGAAATGCGGGTCCTTCCCGCTATTGATCCAGACTTTGAAATTTCTCGCAGAGTCTTGTTTATCCAAAATCAACTGATCAATGCGGGCGCTAAAACGCTAGTACTTGGTATCAGTGGTGGGGTAGATTCCTCGACCTGCGGTCGTCTAGCCCAACTAGCCGTTGACGGACTCAACCAACAACACAATTGCTTTGACTATCGGTTTGCTGCGGTACGCCTGCCCTATGGCACTCAGAAAGACGAGGACGATGCGCAAGTTTCTCTGGCCTTTATTCAGCCCAGTTTAAGTCTCATGGTGAATATCAAAGACGGTGTTGATGCGATTAACGCCAGCGTTTGTGCGACTCTTGCCGATAATGGCTTATTACCCAACGAAGATGCTGTTGATTTTGCCAAGGGTAACGTAAAAGCCCGGGCACGCATGATCTCGCAATATGAGATAGCCGGCATGCTTGGTGGCTTGGTGCTGGGTACTGATCATTCAGCAGAAAATATCACTGGTTTTTACACCAAATTTGGCGATGGCGCTTGCGATCTAGCACCCCTATTTGGCCTGAGTAAGCGCCAAGTGCGTCTGCTCGCCAAAACAATGGGAGCCCCTGAAGCGCTGGTAACCAAGACGCCTACGGCTGATTTAGAGTGTTTAAGCCCACAGAAAGAGGACGAGCAAGTGCTCGGCCTTTCGTACGATGATATTGATGATTTCCTTGAAGGTAAACCAGTCAGCGCTGACGCAGAACAGCGGTTAATTGCGATTTATACCAAAACCCAGCATAAGCGTTTGCCTATTTCGACAGTTTACGACTAAATTGTTAGCGTATTTCTAGATAGGGCAAATGCTGAGTGAGAACTCGGTAAAGATATTCTAGCCAATGACTTCCATGCGCGTGATCTCTGGAGCACCAGCCATCAACCCTCCGAACTCTGCGCCTGCCGCTTTAGAATGTGCAGACTCAGTGTGCGCTGCGATAGCGGCTTGGTCCTCGTACAGTTCCATGACGACATACTTCCCATCAACTTTTTCACATAATTTGTAAAGATGGTTCCCTGGCTCATTCTCATTTACTTGAGATGCGAAATTCAGCATAGCTGCCTCAAACTCTTCTTCACGTCCGGGTTTAATGCTCAATTTAGCGATAATTGCAATCATTTTATTGTCCTTAAAATTAGTATGGCGTTCATACTTAAAAAGCATTTAACAGGTTAGTGTTTAGGTAGGTTTTTCTGTAAAAACTGCACCATATTTTCACCCATAACCTGCCGAATTTGTGGTTCCGTCACACCAGACTCAAGCAGTTCATGGGTGATAGCGACAAGTTCTGAAACATCAAAGCCCGGAATGATTGCACCATCAAAGTCAGAGCCAAGAGCAACATGGTCTGCACCCACTAGTTGGATACCATAGTTAATTGCTGCGGCGACTGCCTTGGGCGTATTGTCACACACAGCCCCATCCCAGAACCCAATAGCGATAAGGCCGCCTTGCTCTGCAATGTCTTGCATTAGCGAATCACTAATATTACGAGCGGACTGGCAGTGACCTTGAAACCCCGTATGGCTGACCAACAGAGGTTGGTCAGATAGCGCGAGAGTGTCTCTAACCACGCTCTCGGAAGAGTGAGAAACATCAATCATAATATCAAGCGCAAGCATTTGCGTTATGGCCAACCTACCAAATTCGGTCAAGCCCAAGTCGCTGACGCCATGGAGTGAGCCCCCTAACTTGTTGTCAAAAAAATGCTGCAGACTCATCATACGAAAGCCTTTGTCATGCAGTCTCTGAATATTGTCCAAATTTCCATCTAGGGCGTGGGAGCCTTCGGTCCCTAGCAACCCGCCAATAAGACTTGGATTTAATGCACGTCGCTGTAGAAAACTATCAAGGTCAGTTTGTGATTGAATTAACATAAAGTTGTCGCTGTCTCGACGCGCTAAATCGTGGATTTTTTCGGCCTGAAAAATCGCCCTTTCGGTCAAGCTATTCCATGTTTTAGTTGGCCATCCCTGTACAACCACAAGAGCGGTAATATTGTCCCGGGTCGTGGTTTCGTTGCGGTCAAAATTAAGACCCGCAGGTGACTTGGTGACTGTTGTAAACATTTGCAAGGCCATATTGCCCTGCTGCATGCGTGGAATATCAACATGCCCATAGTCATATTGCTTGGATAGATCTCGGTCCCATAAAGCACTGTCGGCATGCCAGTCACCAATCAACAAACTTGAGTGGAGTGTTTTTGCTCGCTCAGACACGGCATAAGGTGTGTGAGGTGAGACCCAGTTGATGCTTCGATCCACATAAGCCGGCGCGAAACTAAAAACTCCAATGAATAAAATAACAAGTAACACTAGTATAAAAAGGGCTGTTTTTTTCATTAGTTTTCCCGTTTTGAATCAACCTTATACTGCGACTTAACACCAAAATCATTGTTTGGAGAAAATTTCCAAGTTGAGCCGCTCTAATCTCATCATAACCATTATTGCTATGCTCTTCCATGTAAGCGCTCTGTGCAATCTCCATCTGTACGGCATACCGGAACCAGCCAACCATTGATCAAAAGTGTCATGATCAACGGGGTATGGAAAATAACTGACTTTCATCACCCGGATGAGTTGCGCATCAAAGAGAAATTTATATCTGCAACCCGAGTACTACACAACTAAGTCAACTTAAATATCAAGTTTAATGGCCTGCTGATGGTGCTGAGTATTCCGCTTTATCATTTCCCGTCGTTAATACTCAAAGAAATCGGTAATAAAGCTCGATAGACTGGTGGTAAAGGCTTTCAAAATGAATTTTAGCCTCAGTGGATAGATCTTCCCCCGTGTATTCGGTCTTCCACAGCCGCTTCTCTCTATCAATTTTCACACCAAAGCGATCTTCTACAAAATCTTGCGCTTCATAATAACGATCAAACACAAACACCTTGTCGATACGCAATTGATGATCAATGTGAGTGAACTTATATTGATCAATATAGTGATCAACATTTTTCATAGTCAGGTTTTTATCACCTAGAATAAAATAGTCTAAGGATGGGATATCAGACTGTTTTCGAAGTTGATTGTATAAGCTAATGAGCTGATCAAAGGGGTTTCGCAATACTGCAAATTTCACATAGTCATCAATATCTAGATATTCATCGTACTCAGAAATAAAACTGTGGGGGTGACCACCCTGTCCTTTTATCTTTTCTTTGAAATGGCCGTGTACGGTATATTGTTCATACGATAACCGTTCAATCTGATTATGATCTTGCTGCTCAAAATATTGCTGACAGATAGCATGTTCTAAACTGGTTCCACCGGTTTTAGGTATATGAACGAATAAATGCTTATTGGGAAAGAACATATAAAATCAGACCTTAAAAAATGGCGTTTTGCTTATTAATATAATAAACAATAAATGGATCTCTACCAAAAGAAAAGTTATGAAAAAAATTAGTGGGAAAGATTTGATGTTTTAGATGAAAATGGCGGGTAGGAACACGCAGACTCGAACTGCGGACCCCTTGCATGTCATGCAAGTGCTCTAACCAACTGAGCTATGCTCCTATTCTTCCCGAGGACGCAGTTTACACATGCCCCCTTCGTCTGCCAAGATTTATTCGTACAAAAAAAGAGCCTAAAGTTCGAGGCTTGATGCCTTAAGTGATACAACAAGGAAAACAGCTCGTTGCGCGCTAACGAGAACCAGTAGAAACTATGCATATTCAAATCTTTGTATAGTCTAAAGTAGCAACTGAAATATTAATGACACATTTTAAAAGGGAAACCATGAAAAACGCGCTTTTAAAAAGCCTAGCTCTCATTACTGCAGTAACTCTTAGCGGCTGCGGTGAAACGGCTAAAGGCCCGATAGAAATAACTCTACCTAATAAAAACCCATATCCCTCGACTTACAAAGCTCCTGAGAGTCCTGCATTTGCTTTAATTGGGGCTAACTTACTCACCGGTGATGGCGCGGAACTTACCAATACTGATCTGTTGATAGAGAACGGGAAGATAGCCGCCATTGGGCCTGCTCTAGCGTTACAGCCCGGCACGATACAAATAGATGCCAACGGGCAATGGGTAACACCCGGACTAATTGATGTGCACTCTCACATGGGTGTCTATCCCTCCCCCTCAACGTCTAACCACTCTGATGGTAACGAAATGACGTCACCTGTCACGGCGGAGGTCTGGGCCGAACATTCAGTATGGCCCGAGGATCCCCAGTTTGAAAAAGCGCTTGCTGGTGGTGTAACCACAGTACAAATTCTACCTGGCTCGGGCAACCTAATTGGTGGTCGCGGGGTGACTCTTAAAAATATTCCATCGCTTACCGTCCAAGGCATGAAATTTCCTGGTGCCCCATATAGCTTAAAAATGGCCTGCGGAGAGAATCCAAAGCGTGTCTATGGCAGCCGCAACACTCTACCATCCACTCGCATGGGCAACATGGCTGGGTATCGAAAAGCATGGATTCAAGCTGCTGAGTATAGAAAATCTTGGGATGAGTATCTAAAGGATTCCGATAGCCGATCATTATCAAACACACCGACTCGAAATTTACGCCTGGAGACCCTAGCCGGCGTATTGGAAGGTGACATTCGTATTCACAACCACTGCTATAAGGTTGATGAAATGGCCCAGATGATTGATATGTCGAAAGAGTTTGGTTACAAAATTGCTGCGTTCCACCATGCCGTTGAGGCCTATAAAGCAGCACCGATGTTAGCCGAAGAAGGTATTTGTGGTGTAATGTGGGCTGACTGGTGGGGCTTTAAACAAGAAGCCTTTGACATGGTACGCGAAAATATCGCTTTGGTTGACTATGCACAAGCTTGTGCGGTTATTCACTCTGACAATCCTATCCAAGTCCAACGACTCAACCAAGAAATAGCTAAAGCAATGAGTGCAGGTAATCGTATGGGTCTTGATATCAGTGCCGCCAAAGCCATACGATGGGGAACCTACAACGCTGCTATGTCGCTAGGCTTGGAAGACCAAATTGGCTCTTTAGCGGTAGGTAAAAATGCCGACATTGTGCTCTGGACCAAACACCCTTTAAGCGTTTATAGCTTGGCACAAAAAGTGTGGATTGATGGTAATCTTCGTTTTGACCGATTTGATAAATCAGTACAACCCACTAGCGACTTCAACCTAGGCATTATTAGCGCAGGCGAGGCCCGACCATGAAAAAACTATCACTCTTTATCATGCTTTTACTCGTCTCTCTTGCAGCCAATGCTAGCTCGATACTTATTAAAGGTGCCGACATATACAGCGCTAATGGGTTATTACCTAAGAGTAATATCTACATAGAGAATGGGATAATCACCACCATCGGAAGAAGCACCCCCATGAGCGCAGATATGGATATAGATGGCAGCGGCATGAGTATTACAGCCGGGCTATTTAATGCCTCAACGCATATTGGAACTGTCGAGGTGAGTGCCATCAGCCCAACGGTGGATTTTTATTCAGAAAACGAGGAGGTCACTGCAGCCCTAAGAATATCTGACGCCTTCAACCCACGATCGACACTAATACCCCACAACAGAGTGCATGGTTTAACCCATGCCCTTCTGGTTCCCGAGTCAGGCACTAATCTTTTCTCAGGTCAGGTCGGTTTAGTGCAATTAGGTAACCAACCCAAGGTGATTCATAACAGCCTCGCTATAGCGTTGGATTTTACCGAATATGGTGTCGAGCTGTCGGGTAGTTCTCGGGCAGCCGCTCTCGTGCAGCTGCGGCAGGCCTTAGACGATGCCAAGGATTTTTCACGCAACAGAAAAGCGGCTATGGCAGGTGAGCATCGCGACTATGTGCTTTCTTATGCCGACTTAGCGGCACTAGAGCCGGTGGTTAATGGCGACAAGCCACTTTTAGTTAAAACGCATCGAGCCAGTGACATTACTACCATTTTGGCTTTAGCCAAAGATTTCCAACTGCAGTTAATTTTGTCTGGTGCCATTGAGGGGTGGATGGTTGCTGATGAGATCGCCAAGGCGGGAATACCAGTAATAATGGATCCTATTCACAACCTGCCCAATAGTTACGAGTCCTTAGGCGCGCGACTTGATAATGCCAAACTACTAGCTGATGCGGGAATAACGCTGCTGTTCACAGGGATGGGTGGATCGGACACCCATAATGCTTATCTAGTCAAACAATCGGCTGGCAATGCTGTTGCTAATGGCCTGTCTAAATCTGCGGCCATTGCCGCGATGACGTCCAACCCCGCTGAGGTTTTCGGCGCGACTGTCAGCGGCGATATTGCCGTGAATCAGACCGCTGATTTGGTGTTATGGGGCGGTGACCCCTTAGAGCTTACCTCTGAGGCACAGTTAGTGCTAATCAACGGTGAAGTAATCCCGATGGAGAGTCGCTCTTTCCAGCTCCGTGATCGTTACTTTAAGCGCTTAAAAAAAGACTAACCATCTAGCTCAAAGATAGTTTTTCCCCTCGCTATAGTCCGCTCTACCTTGATATCTAATAACTCGGTAGTGGGCATGGCAAGCGGATTTTTACTCAAAATAACGAAATCTGCTTGTTTACCCACATCAATCGTTCCTTTTTTATCTTCTTCAAAATATTGATAAGCCGCATTGATCGTAACGGCCTTGATAGCCTCAAGCGTTGAAATGCGCTGCTCTTGCCCTAACACCTGCCCGCTTCGCGTGAGTCGGTTAGTCGTTGCCCAAAGCAAACGGATCATATCCGGCGGCACGACAGGGGAATCATTATGGACTGTAAAGACAATTCCTTTATCTAGACTGCTCTGGGTTGGGCTAATCCGACTAGCGCGTTCTACACCAAAAACCGAATCACGATGCCAATCTCCCCAGTAAAATGTGTGTGCTGAGAAAAACGAAGGAATGGCTTTCATTTCTGCCATGAGATCAAGCTGGTCCTCTCGCACCGTTTGGGCATGAATCATCACCGTCCGGTGATCAGGGAAATTAGTCATATCGATGCCGCTTTGTAACGCATTAACAAACAGATCTGCAGCTGCATCACCATTGGCATGAGCCAAGATGGGCACACCTGCGTCTATAAATTTAGCAAAAAGTCCATCTACCGATTCTGCGGGCATGATCGGATAACCGCGATAATCGTGGGCGGCGCCCTTCGGAGGTACCATATATGGCTGGGTTAAGTAGGCTGTTTTGCCTTGAGGCGAACCGTCTAAAAGCATCTTAACGCCGCCAACCCTAAAACCATTTTTATAATCGCCCAAGATCGGAAGTGACGGGCTATTCTCTCCAAGGTATGCCTCATCAACCCTCTGGAAAGACACTACGTCAATAGGAAAAGGTTTTTCGCTGGACGCAGATCTCAGTTCGTTTATAACACCCAGAGATGAAGCGCCATCCTGCGCCGTGGTAATACCATATCGGGCATAATCAAGCAGGCCGCCATGTATTAGCTCGTTTCCATTTTCTGCCGACGGAAGAAAGGACTGAATGGCAAAACCAGCTGTCTCCTCCAACACCCCATTGGGTTTTTGGCTGTCTCCCAACCGACGAATCACACCGCCTGGCGGATTAGGCGTATTTTCATTAATCCCGGCAATTTCCAGAGCCTTGGAATTAACCGCAGATAGATGACCTGACACGTGAATTAACAAAATAGGATGAGATGTAGACACCTTATCCAAATCACTTATGGTCGGATGTCGTTTTTCAGCAAGCAGAGAATCGTCGTAACCCATTCCCACAATCCACTCGTCGTCAGATAGTGCGTTTGATGCCATATAGCTTTTCAATACCGCGACTAACCCGTTCATGTCCTCGGCCGGCCCAACCGGGGGCGAAGCTACGTTTGCCATCGCAGAGAGTCTGCCATGCCATGCAACGTGGCCATGAGCGTCAATAAAGCCCGGCAGCAGTGCTGAGTCCTCGAGATTTATGACTTCAGAGGCTTGTCCGTTCCAATCGACCCTCTGACCGACAAAAATAATGGTGTCGTCTTTAACCGCCACAAAATTAGCCGGCCCAGATTGCTCGCTAAGGGTAATGATATTGTCTCCATAGAAGGCTATATCGGCTTGCGGCGCCTCGTTACAACCACTAAGCATCAATAGCGGCAGAAGGATGGCTAATCGAATATCAGTTAAACGTCTCAATGTCTTTCCTCTCTCTTAATCGATAAAATCGTTGTACCAGTATACAAAAGATAATCACGTCGTTTGAATAAAAATATCATTCAATTAAAGTGCGGATTTTACTTATCTATTTGAGATCTGGCTGGTGAAGTTTCTGTGGCAAGCTCTACTAGGTCAGTAGCCGGTGCTAACGGAAAAGCATTAGAAGATACCTGCATCGGTTAACGTTGGCCTCAGCATTAGACTGCGAGGTGCAATATGAATTGCACCTCGCGCCTAAACATTCTGATCGCTATAAGCTCCAACCTACAGTAACACCGTAGGTACGTGGTGCTGCAGGCGTTGCGTTACCGCTATTAGATGAGGGGTAGTTATGTAAGTAATATTCTTCATCGGTAAAGTTTTTTACCCAACCCGTTACAGTTATACCGCCATTGGCTGGCGTATAAATTAACCGGAAATCACCTACGTCATACTCAGGCACAGCCGCTTGTACGAAATTATCTGGGTCCTGCCAGACAAGATCTTTGTGACGGAAATCTATTTGCGCCGCTAGCTCAGCACCACTGGCTAATGAGAAGTCATATCTAGCCAGTATGTTCCATGAGGTATCAGGAGCATTACGCAGCTCATTACCGTCCCTGTTTGGTGCAGCACCGTCACCTGGTGCAAGATAGCCTGCTGGAATGCCAAAGTTTTTATAGGCAGTGTCAAGATACGTATAAGAGCCACTAATAGTGAATGCATCTGTGATTAAGGCGGTAAACTCTAATTCAAGACCGTCTATCTTCGCGTCTGATGCATTTTGCGTAACCAAGACACCTGAAAGTCCCTCAGGTGCACCGATAGGGATCAATAATTGCAAGATTTGTAGGTCTTTGTAATCTGTGGTGAATACCGCTGCATTCAGACGAAGTCTATTATCCATCCATTCGGTTTTTGCACCAAATTCGAACAGCGAAGCTGTTTCTGGGTCAAACGGTGTTGAAGCAGCCAAACCACTCGCGGCAGTTCCTTGAAAACCACCAGATTTAAAGCCTTCGGAGTAAGACGCGTACAAGAACATGTCATCATTTGCCTGATACTGCAAAGATAGTTTGCTTGAGAGGTTATTCCAGCTTTCAGTCGTATCAACCTCAAACGTTCCAACCACTGCAAAAGGATCCGCGACACCCACTCGGCTATTACGCTTCTCTTCATAGGTGTATCTTGTACCCAAGGTTAGACTCAGTTGGTCGTTAAGAGAGTATGTCGCCTGTCCAAATCCGGCATAAGACTTTGTCTCATTACTTTGATCGTCTGATCCCGTACCCAAAGGCACTGCCCCAATAATGTAGCCTGGCGCAACCTCCATATCTAAACCAAGACTAAAAAATTCTTCTCTATCTGTCTTCTCACTCATAAAGTAAGCGCCAGCAACCCATTGCATAGGTCCATCGTCGGTCGATGTAAAGCGGAATTCTTGGGTGAAGGTGTCTGAGTCATCGGTATAGTCGTTAGACCCATAAACCAGATAGGTATAGATAGGTAATACCGAGGCATATAAAGCATTGATACCAGTAGACAGCCCCGCGCTGCTCTCTCGGGTGCCAATGATATCAGAGTTTTCTGCGTCTACACTGCGAAATGCCGATAGAGAGGTAAACATAAGGTCTTCACTAAGGTCATAATCTACCCGAAAAGTCAGACTCGATGAATCACTCTTGAAGAATCCCGGGTCATCATACAAACCAGTATGGATTTTACTATCATAATTATCAATGAGTGCCGATTCAGCACGGTACCCTACACTGGGCGTGCCAGTAGCCGACCTTAATATATGATTTGGTGCCCCATATTTATCAATTTTAGAGTAGCTCGCCGACATATTAACCTCTAAGTCGTCACTGGGTAAAAATCTCAAACCCGCGCGAAAAGTGTCACTGTTAACCTCCAGACTGTCCTTTGCACTAATACCACCGGGAAAGAAGTCTTGGTAATTTTTCAGATCCGACGTGAAATATCCGTCTCGTCGGCGACTAGAAAAAGACACCTTACCGTAAACGTTATCAGCCACTTCACCGCTGGCCAAACCTCTTACGTTCAAAGCATTAAAGTTACCCGCAGTCACCTCACCGACAACCTCTGTTTCTTCGCCTGGCTTTTTAGTAATCATACTCACAGCGCCACCGACAACATTTTTACCAAACAGGGTTCCCTGTGGGCCACGTAAAACTTCCACTCGCTCGAGATCGAACAAGTCAGTGTCCATTCCAGCGGCGCGACCAATATAAACTTCATCAATAAATACAATGACCGATTGATCACCACCCGCACCATCTTCATTAGAACCAATACCGCGAATATATAGTTGTGGCTGGCCGGGGTTAAAGGTTCCCATGCTAAAGCCTGGAGTACGCTCTGTAAGCCCCTTAATATCAACGATGCCTTGGGCTTCCAACTCTTCGCCACTAAAGGCTGAGACTGCTAGAGCCACACTCTGCAGACTTTGCTCTCGCCGATTGGCGGTTACGATGACTTCTTCTAAGGTAGCAACTTCATTGGTACTACTTTCATCTTGTGCTGCTGCTTCGACCCCAAATAGCATAGCCAGCAGTCCGGCATAAATTTTTACAGCAAGCTGATTTTGTTTGAATGTTGGTAACGCGCGCATAATCCTCTCCTCAAGTATCTTAGTTATTGTGATGACAACATAGCTCATGCTGAACCTTAAAGAATAGAACCAACTGACACCTTTCTCTTGATCCAGCCACCCAATAATATACCTATTCACCAAGAATAGACCTGCGGAGCTTAATCCAAATGGAGTAAGGTTTAGATGATTAGGCTGGGCTGGGGTCACTAAAATCTGAAACCCCTTAGGAGGCTAAGCTTTTCTCTCTCAACTGCCCAAGTAGGTCGCGAGTCTGGGCCGCCTCTTCAAACTCAAGATTTCGTGCATGCTGGTACATCTTCTCTTCCAAACGCTTAATCTCTTTGGCGATGTTTTTAATCGGCTCAGCACCAATCACATCATAAGCAGCGTTGGCTTCTGCCGCTTGTCGATCACGACGATTCTGCCCGGTAGCCGCATAAGCGCCTTCCATAATATCTTTAATATCTTTGACAATACTCTGGGGGGTAATGCCATGTTTTTCATTATGAGCAACCTGCACCGCTCGACGACGATCTGTCTCGTCAATAGCACGCTGCATAGAGCCTGTCATTTTGTCAGCATAGAGGATGGCTTTACCACTGAGGTGTCGCGCGGCACGGCCAATAGTCTGAATTAGCGACTGCTGAGACCGCAAAAAGCCCTCTTTGTCGGCATCAAATATAGCGACTAAAGACACCTCAGGCATGTCCAAGCCCTCACGCAGTAGATTGATGCCCACCAGGACGTCAAACTCGCCTAAACGTAAGTCACGGATGATCTCGACGCGCTCCACAGTGTCCACATCCGAATGCAGATAACGCACTCGAACCCCATGTTCATCGAGATATTCAGTTAGGTCTTCAGCCATCCGCTTGGTCAGTACGGTTATCAGTATGCGTTCGTTTTTGGCCGCCCTGGCTCGAATTTCTGATAGTGCATCATCGACCTGAGATATCGCTGGACGAACCTCTATAATAGGGTCAAGCAATCCCGTTGGGCGCACTACCTGCTCAACAATTTGCCCCGCATTGGCTTCTTCATAACGGCTTGGCGTTGCTGATACAAAAATCATTTGTGGCGCTAGCGCTTCCCACTCATCAAAGCGCAGTGGTCGGTTGTCCAATGCCGAGGGTAATCGAAAGCCATATTCCACTAGGGTTTCTTTGCGCGATCGATCGCCTTTATACATGGCACCCAATTGGGGGACTGTGACATGGCTTTCATCGATGATCATCAACGCATTGTCAGGCAAATAGTCAAACAACGTTGGTGGTGGCTCGCCTGGTTCGCGGCCCGAAAGATAACGAGAATAATTCTCTATACCGTTGCAATAACCAAGCTCACGCATCATTTCAGAGTCGTAGGCGACCCGCTCACCCAGACGTTGAGCTTCTACGAGTTTATCAACTGACCGCAGTTGCTCTAAGCGCTCTTTGAGCTCTATTTGAATAAGGTCTGCTGCTTCAATTACTCTATCTCGCGGCGTTACATAGTGCGTCTTAGGGTAGATAGTGAATCGCGGCACTTGGCGTAGCACCTCACCCGTGAGGGGATCAAATAAAGTGATCTTTTCTATTTCATCATCAAACAATTCGATACGCACCGCTTCATAATCCGAGTCTGCTGGATAGACGTCAATAACATCACCGCGCACCCGATAAGACGAACGATCAAATACCGCATCATTGCGACGGTACTGAAGCTCTGCTAGCCGCCTTAATATATCTCTTTGCCCAATCTGTTCACCGCGGGACAGGTGCAACATCATTTTCAGGTATGACTTGGGATCCCCCAAACCGTAGATTGAAGACACGGTTGCAACCACAATGACGTCTTTACGCTCAATGAGTGACTTGGTTGCAGAGAGACGCATCTGTTCAATATGCGAATTTACCGCAGAGTCTTTTTCAATAAACGTGTCAGAGGATGGCACATAGGCTTCCGGCTGAAAGTAATCAAAGTACGACACAAAGTACTCAACCGCATTGTTGGGGAAGAAACTTTTAAACTCGCCATAAAGCTGTGCAGCCAAGGTCTTATTGTGCACCAACACAATCGTCGGGCGTTGCACCTCTTCGATAACTTTAGCCACCGTAAAGGTCTTACCAGAGCCGGTTACGCCCAATAAAGTTTGACCTGAAAGACCGTTCTCTAAGCCCTCGACCAGTCCCTTAATGGCCTCAGGTTGGTCTCCTGCAGGCGAGAACTTACTAACCACAGTAAAGGGCCTAATCGCACTAATCGATGCTTTACTCAACAAGGTGCAATACCTACTAGCTCAGGGTTATTCGCTCCGGCACAAACCGTCGTAAAAAATTCAGTATTCTTAATCGTCAGATTATCCATCAAGGCTTTAACGCCTTGCTCTTCGAGAATCTCTCGATATTTATGTTTTTTTATCGCGACATAGGTAATGCCTTTAACGCGAATATCAACCGCGTGCCAGGCATCAGTGTCATTACGCTTAATGAGTATATCCAGATTGATATCCGGAATAATCGGAGATTCCATTAATACCTGAACCCAGCCCATGCCCTGTTTTTCATTGACCACCACATCGGCAACTCTAAATACCTGTCCGCCATAACTGTCAAGGCCTTCAAAGGCATACCTAATGAGCGTCTGATCTACTGCTGCAACTAGAGAGCCTAGCTGCTGTTCACCCAATTTTTTATAGTGCGTCTTGCCCACTAATGCCCGTGTCGTCGATGAACTATCCCAAAGGTCAATCACCGTTGATGTTAAAAAGTCATAATAGGACGTGGGGTTGTTTAGGTACATTTGTTGATTATTCGTCAGCTGATCAGTGATCGACGTAAATAAGGCTTCAAATTGGGCATGGACCTTTGCTTTTCCACCATCTGCTGTAGACACAGGGGTCTCTTGCGCGGCAATCGATGACAGCATGGCCAAGCTCATCATTACAGCAATACATAGTCGCCCTAAATTCCAGTTCTTCATCCCATACCCTTGTCTTTTACTGCTGGTAAAGCGCTGTGGTTAACGGCCATCGACATTGTCATCGACTCCGCTCTTTCCTTTTCAAGGTGCGCGCAAATTACTGATGCCCTTAACCGATCTATTCTAGTCTTTTTAATTGTCGCTGTAAGCATGACATTGTCGAAAAACGAGCTGTATAAGAACAACGAAGGAAATTGTTGACTCCTTTATGCGGGGTGCTAAAATGCGCGACTTCAAGACGATTTACAATTCCGCCTTAGCTCAGTTGGTAGAGCAAATGACTGTTAATCATTGGGTCCTTGGTTCGAATCCAAGAGGTGGAGCCAAATAGCAAACAAAAACGGGGCCTTTTAGGCCCCGTTTTTGTTTTACGTGTCACAGGATTTCACACTGCGCAGTTCTTCTTTTGCATGGCCAAAAGTAACAATTGCATCTAAGGCCTCACATTACCCATCCAAAAAGGCCCGACAATTGGCGTTACTACAACACAGCAATACGCCTGTACTTTGGCTTCAATGATAATTACAAGTTCCCAGAGAAGCGGAAACAGACATGTTATGTCGCAAAATGCATTATTGCTAAATATCATAATATAATTAGATAAATTTAATTATTTACTGTAGTATTTATCTTTTAATTCACTTTGCGCCACAAATATGAGTCAAAAACACTTCGAATCACAGCATGCAGCCGACCTCCTAGCGGGTGGTTCAGACAAAATATGGCGTCTTGAGGACGTTAAGCGTCTCTTAGAGCACAGAGGTGAAGGTCTTGTTAAGCGCACTCTAGAACGCAGAATATCAGCCATGTCATGGCTTAATAGCTCGCACCAGCCTAACGAGCAAATGGATGAATTAAACCGACCTGCCACTCAACTTGTGCTGGACGCTCTTGTAATCGGCGCTAGAAAGAAACGCAAAGCCGCCTTGTTTGTACAACTGCATCGTCTTCCTACTGCCGATGGCGCTCAGCAACCCAAAGAACCTAACATTTTAGTTGCCGAAGATGGCAAAGGCGCTAAACGCTGGTGCCTGTTGAGCGACGACGAGATTCCATCATTATTAGCTGGATTGACGCTTTTAGCCGCTGGCAAACCCACCATGTTCTTTCCCTCAGGGAACCTGGTAGTGACTTGCCGTGAACTCAAGCGAGGAGAACAGAACGCTGGCATAGGCATTGATATCGCTACTGGCCAGTTTCCTGAGGCCTTCACGTCTACTATCGATGAGCTATCGACAACTAAGGCTACAGAGCGAGTCCAACCCACCAAGCTGTCTCACTTAGATCGCCTTGAAGCCGAGAGCCTCCATACCATCCGAGAGGTGATGGCTCATGCGGAAAATCCAGTGATGCTGTACTCCATGGGTAAAGACTCCGCCGTAATGCTGCACTTGGCTCGAAAAGCCTTTTACCCGAGCCCACCGCCGTTTCCGCTCATGCACGTGGACACGCGATGGAAGTTTCAAGCCATGTATGACTTTCGTGACGCCATGGCCAAGGCCTCGAACATGGGGCTTATTGTTCATACCAACCCAGAGGGTATTGAAAAAGACATCAACCCTTTTGACCACGGTAGTGCACTGCATACAGACATCATGAAAACCCAGGGCCTAAAACAAGCCTTAGACCTGCACAAGTTTGACGTTGCCTTTGGCGGCGCACGACGAGATGAAGAAAAAAGCAGAGCCAAAGAACGTATTTTTTCCTTCCGCAGCAGCAGTCACCGCTGGGACCCAAAGAACCAACGCCCAGAGCTATGGAATCTTTACAACTGCCGCAAATCGCCGGGAGAAAGTGTACGGGTATTTCCCCTATCAAACTGGACCGAGCTGGATATCTGGCAGTACATCTATCGAGAGAATATCCCCATCGTGCCACTTTACTTCGCAGCCGAGCGGCCAGTAGTTGAGCGCAACGGCATGCTCATTATGGTGGATGATGACAGAATGAAATTACTTCCAGGAGAATCGATAAAGCTTAAGAGGGTGCGCTTTAGAACCTTGGGATGCTATCCCTTGACGGGCGCAGTGGAATCATCGGCCACAGATTTATCGCAAATCATGCTAGAGCTACTGCAGAGTCGTACTAGCGAACGGCAAGGCAGAGCCATCGATTCAGATAGCAGCGCCTCGATGGAAAAGAAAAAACAAGAGGGCTATTTCTAATGGCATATCAACCTAGCTCTAGCAATCAGACCGATATTCAAGCCCGCGTGGATGCCTATGTTGACACCCAAGCTCAACTCGACCTACTGCGTTTTATTACTTGCGGGTCAGTGGATGATGGCAAAAGCACCCTAATAGGGCGAATGCTGTATGAAGCTCAGTTGATCTTTGAAGATCAGGTTACCTCACTTCAAAGCGACTCTAAGAAAATGGGCACCCAAGGCGGTGACATTGATTTCGCACTGTTAGTGGATGGCTTAGCCGCAGAGCGAGAGCAAGGTATTACTATTGACGTTGCCTATCGATTCTTCAATACCGATTGCCGCAAGTTCATCGTTGCCGACACCCCAGGGCATGAACAATATACCCGCAACATGGTGACCGGTGCCTCAACCGCCGATGTTGCCGTCATTTTAATTGATGCAAGCCAAGGCGTACTCACTCAAACCAGGCGACACTCCTTTATTGCCTCACTGCTGGGCATAGAGCATGTGGTATTAGCCGCCAATAAAATGGACTTAGTGGATTTTTCTGAAGAACGGTTCAATACGATCTGCGCCGAGTTTCAGAAGTTGCGCAAGCACTTAGCGTTTAAATCAGTCACCCCTATTCCGCTGTCCGCACTCAAAGGGGACAACGTTATCGAGCGCTCCGGCCGCATGGATTGGTATCAAGGCCCCACACTTTTGGGATTTTTAGAAACCGTGGGGATTCGAGAGAGACTGAACCAACACGCATTCCGGTTTCCGGTACAGTGGGTTAACCGACCAAATGCTGACTTTCGGGGATTTTCAGGCACCGTTGTCGCCGGCAGTATTCGACCCGGTGATGCGATTCGAGCACTACCCTCAGGCCAAATAGCAACGGTTGACCGGGTTGTACTGTCCACTCAAGACCTTGATCGCGCCGTTACCGACCAGGCGGTGACCTTAACGCTGGATCGGGAGATTGATCTTTCTCGCGGAGACTTGATCGTCTCGGCAGACGCCCCCTGCGAAGTGTCAGATCAATTTGAAGCAGAACTAGTATGGATGGACAACGAGCCAGGTTACATCGGCCGGCGATACATTTTACAGCTAGGAACCAGCCAGGCGAATGCCAGTTTGACTGACATCAAGTTTAAATATGATATTAATACGTTCGAGCAGTCACCGAGTAGAGATCTTTCACTCAATGAAATTGCCAATGTCCAGATTACCTTAGACGCTGAAATTCCTTTTGAAGCCTATAAAGACTGTCCCGGTTTAGGCGCCTTTGTTTTGATCGACCGTTATAGCAATGCAACGGTTGCCGCAGGGATGATTCGTTTTGCCCTGCGCCGCGCATCCAACGTTCACCGACAAGCGCTTTCGGTAGACCGAGCGGCCCGAGAGAGACTGTCAGGGCACCGAGGGCGAGTAGCATGGCTAACCGGGCTGTCAGGCTCTGGAAAATCAACCATCGCCAGCGCCGCTGAACAACTGCTCCACGAGCAGGGGTTTCGAACTTACATTTTGGATGGCGATAACGTACGACATGGCCTTTCAAAAGACCTAGGGTTTACAGTAGCAGACAGGATAGAAAATATTAGAAGAATAGCCGAGGTGGCTAAACTGATGGTGGACGCAGGTGTTATCGTACTCACAGCCTTTATCTCGCCATTTCGTGACGAGCGAGATATGGCAAAGAGCTTATTTGAGCCTGACGATTTTCTGGAAGTGTTTGTTGATACGCCTCTGACGATTGCAGAAGAGCGCGACCCGAAGGGTCTCTATAAAAAGGCACGAAGTGGAAAACTACCCAACTTCACCGGTATCGACAGCGAGTACCAGCCACCGAGAAACCCCAGCTTAACCCTTAAAACGGAAGGCCAGACCGTCGCAGAATCTGCAAAAGTGCTTGTCGAGCTGATTGCGACACGCGCGCAGGATGAATAGACACACCCTACAACCGCTAAACGATGTATAAGGATAGATCATGTCATTCATTAACACGTTAAAAGACCAAAGCTCCCGGACGCGCAGCCTAGCTAAAGCGCTCACCTGGCGCATCACGGCAACGCTAACAACCGCTGCGATAGCCTACGTGGTGACGGGGGAGCTTAAAACGGCTGCAATGATTGGCGGTATCGAGTTCGTTCTAAAATTCATGACCTACTATTGCCACGAGCGGGCCTGGAATTTCGTTAGGTAATGTCAAGGAATGAAGGAAGCTTGGTTATCGATAAACCTATTTATCGCATGCCA